>Ga0268262_10000083_pt1 | contig 115217 bp, 106 predicted proteins | sample TergutNc150P3_FD_190354 | JGI IMG/M metagenome (GOLD analysis project Ga0268262, IMG submission 190354) | Nasutitermes corniger P3 segment gut microbial community from laboratory colony in Florida, USA - Nc150 P3 (SPAdes) (version 2) | ecosystem: Host-associated > Arthropoda: Insects >... | reverse complement strand
ATTTGGTAATTTCATTACTCAAGAGGTGGATAATGGGTACTTTACAGGGTTCTTTATCGGAGCAACACATGGAATATTACCTTGATGAGTATACGTTTAGGTTTAACAGGCGCACTTCGGCAAGCCGTGGGAAACTTTTTTACAGGCTTGTAGAACAAGCTGTTGAAATAAAACCAGTTATATATAGTGAGATAAAGGGAAGAAAAGGAGCATGAAGTTTTATGGAACATTGTAATTATTCTGCTTAGAGGCTAAAAAGAGGTAAAATGGCTTTGTGTCCGTCAAGTATATACCCAGTTTAAATTATTTAAGCTTCCTCAAGTACAAACTCACTATCGAGCGTGGAGCCTTCAAAAAAATAACTGCCGAGCCTGTATATTGAGTTCGTATCTCAATTCGGTTGTAACGGCAATGCGTATCAGGCGCAATTCCTGTTACCGTTGACGCGCTGTTCTCGCCGATTCGTGTTACTTTGACCGCCTTTGACGGATCGTTCGCAGGCACAAAAAATACGCCGCAGCCGGGATCATTTCTCGCCAGCTTGATTTTATTGCTGTTTATGCAAAACATGTTGCCTGGCGCAAAAATTCCGTTTACAGAATCTTCGTCACGGTCAATAAACTCGTCGATAAACGCATTACCGTCCGCTACACACCCGTGTAATGTTTTCAATTAAGTTCTCGTAGCTGCACAAAAACCATCCTCATTTGGAACAATCCGTAAGTCTACCTGCTGGGACCAAAGCAGTTTGATTGGATATAGGCGCTCAAGCGCCCAATATAATATATGAAAAGTAATTTCAAGAGGCAAGGAAATTCTTACTTTTTTCTTAAAAAAAAGAAGCCTTGACCGAAGATGCTTTCAAAGCTTGACCGAAAGTGCTTTCAAGTCTTCACCGAGAGTGCTTTAAAAAATCCTTTCTGTTTCATGTTGCTCATTATATGTCATTTCTTCAGGAATTTGCTTTTCTATATGAAATTTCTATGATATAATTGTTATAAGGGAGTCGCTTATGGAACTTGAATATACATATTGGGTTGAAGATGATGATTTGTTCATTGGATATTTGAACAATTATCCTGATCATTTAACTCAAGGGCATGATCTCAAAGAACTGGAAGAAATGCTTGCCGATGTCTATCAAATCCGTCAGGAAGAAGAAAAACGATTGGCACAGAAGCGAAAAAGCGGCATTCTGCGAATAAAAGTTCCTGCGTGAAACGGCAAAAATTACTTAAAGAAATTATCAAACGTGGGGCAGTTTTTGTAAGGCACGGGGCAAACCATGATATTTACGAAAATCCAAAAAAAATACATCTACCCAAGTTCCTCGTCATACCGACATTAATAAACTGGTCGCAAAGGCAATTATAAAATTTTTCTCAAATTAAAAGTTTCATAAACGCTACATATTAAGTCAACCAGTTCCAAATTCAGCTTTTTATGTACTGTTACGCTTTTTACCATTTTTTTGTTTTGGTAATTTTAATATTTCATATTTATTCTTGCTTAATAACAGTTGGCAAATTTATTTCTTCAATTGAAGAATTAATGTCAGAAAAATCAATCAATGCAAATAATTCACCAATTCCCTTTCCATATTGACCACTTAGTCTCCATATTTAAAAATTTTTCTCTGATACTATACTTAATGCCCAAAAATCCTAAAACTTAATGTTTTTGAATGAAAAAATATCATAAATGTTTCTATCTTAACGCCTTCTTTTACTTTACCTGTTGGTCGCAAAGCACAAAGAATTCACCGCATGAAGGTAGATATGGCGATTCAGATCGCCGAATCCTGTAATGAACGGTATTTTATCTGCCTTCCGTATTTTAAACTTGTTATTTCCATATTATATTTATGTTTCTTGAATGTATCGCACAATCTGCTAAATACAGATTTATCAAATTTTGATATGCAATTCCGGTTTCTTCCGCTTTCTTTTTGAAATATTTTATCGTATCAATGTCAATTCGTATTGAAATTTGTTTTCGCAATTTTTTTATGTATGGGTTTGGTTTTGCATTTGTAAAGTCGTATTCCTTTCTCATTTTAATATCCTCCATATAATTATAAAATAATTATCTTGTCAATGAGCTTTTTCGGTTCAATTTTTATATGAGATACTATCTTTTATACACAAACCCTTTTTTCGATAATGCAATAATATCATTGGGCTTAAGTATTGGGTATTTACCGGCCATTATATTGTCATTTCCAATCTGGTTATAAGAACCTGTTCATTCTGAAGAAAATCCAATTCTTCTTTGTTTGCTTCATCTTCATAATACAGCGTTATTGCTTCCTTTAGGTTATTAATTGCCTCATCTATTGTTTTACCCTACGTGGAACACGCAACATGCCTGCCGCCGTTTTAAATTAATGTTTACAGTTCTTTGAGCCGTTTTATTACTTCGCCGATTCTGGATATGTCGATCTTTTCCCTTATCCAATTTATCAAATCGGCATCTTCCTCGTAGTCTGCGCTTTCAAGTTGGGACATGATTTCGTCAATGCTGTCCATATTGTAGCTTTCACAGCTTTCCCGCAGTTTGGCGAGAAGTTCCCTGTCGGGGGCTTTCATGCGCGGTTTTGTCTCGTGAATGTCATTTTTGTCCAGCCAGTCTTTTACATTGGCTACAATGATTTCCGTGTCGGCAATAAGTTTGCCGTTTCGCTCCAGCACGCCCTGCAAGTTGCCGGCCCTTGATATGTTTTCCAGTTCCAGGGCGGCGGCGCGTATGTGTTCGGCTCCTATGGCGGCGCTCGTGCCTTTCAGCCCGTGTACGGTTATAACGTAGTCGTGCAAATTTTCCGAAGAGACGGAGCGCAGTTTGTCCAATACTTTCGGAGTGTTGTGGGCGTAAGAGCGCAACATGGGCAGATAGATTCTCTTTGCGCCGGCGTACAGGGAAAGTCCTTTTTTTGTATCAACTCCCGGTATTTCTATTACCAGTTTTTCAATTTTTAGGTCGGTCTCGGAAAAGTCGTCGTTGATCAAAACTTCGGCGTGGGTGTCGTCGCGCACCCATTTTCTTAAAACAGTGTCCAACTCAATTACGTCGATGGGTTTGGTTATAAACGCCTGAAAATCGTGTTCAAAGAACATCTTCTCCGTTCCCTTTATGGCGTTGGCGGTCAGCGCGATAATCGGTATTTTCTTTGCGTATTCGGTGCCTAAAGCGCGTATCCTGTCAATCGTTTCTATGCCGTCCATTCCGGGCATCATGTGATCCATGAATATCGCGTTGTAAACGGGCGTTCCCGCCTGTATTCTGTCAAGCGCGGCCTGTCCGCTGGTTAAACAGTCAACTTGCAGTTTGTAACTGCTTAAAATGCCCGCCGCCACATCCAGATTGGTCGTAATATCGTCTACAACAAGAACCTTGGCGTAGCTTAAATCGATCCTTACCAGTTTTTGAGAAACGGTGCGCTTGTCATCGGAATAACAGAAATTGCGTAGTTTGTCGATGATATCTGCTTCCAGAACCGTATCGTTTACATATCCCTGTTTTATACGGAAGCTGAATGTCGAGCCTTTGCCGTGTTCGCTTTCCACCTTGATTTCCCCGTCCATCAATTCCACAAGGTTTTTGGTGATGGACAGGCCCAATCCCGTACCCTCAACATGATGGTTGGATATGGGATCGAATCTGTGATAATCAAGAAACAGGTCTTTCATGGCATCTGCGGATATGCCCATGCCGGTATCGCTGATGACGGCGTGCACCCACACATTATCGCCTTCTCGCTCGCAGCGCACACTGATCTCCACGCTTCCCTCGTCGGTGTATTTGACGGCGTTGGTAAGCAGGTTGGTAAAAATTTGCTTCACCCGAAGATCATCGCCGTACAGTTTGTTAGGCAGGTTATTATCAATATTCAAACGGAACTTTATGGACTTGTCCCCGATGCGGGTTATTGTAAAGGTAATGGTATCGTTCAGCATACTGGCCGTGTAATATTCATCCGGCGTTAATTCAAGCCTGCCCGACTCAATTTTTGAAAGATCAAGAACGTCGTTTACAATGCTAAGAAGAGTGCTGCCCGCGTTGTTTACCTTTATCAGATTTTCCGTAACATATTTGTCAAGGCGTCTGTCTTCTATTATTAAGCCGGTAAGCCCGATAACCACGTTGAGCGGCGTGCGCAGTTCATGACTCATTTTGGCAAGGAAGGTGCTTTTCGCGCGGTTAGCGGCTTGCGCTTCCTCCTTCTGCTTTTCCTTTTCAATCAGCATATTCTTGGTATCGGTAATATCCATGAGCGCGCCTGCGACTCGTATTGCGTTACCGTCCTTGTCCCTGATGGATTCCCCTGAAGTTCTGAAATAGGCGTATTCGCCGTTCTTGCGCATCAGCCGGTATTCCACATCGTAGGGCGTATTGCCGGTTAGATCGAGTATGTGTTTTACCAGAGCGTCCAGCGTCGCTTCCTTGTCCTCGGGGTGTAAAAGGCCGCTCCAACTGCTCATTACGTTGGGGAAATCATTCTCGTCCGTGAAGCCGAGCATGTGCCTGAACTCGTCCGAATATATAAAGGCGTTGTTCGGGTTTACGAGGTCGTTTTGTACGACATCCATGTCCCACAGGCCGATTCTGGTTGCGTGGACAACCAGATTCAGTTTGGCAAGCTGCAGTTCAATTAATTCCTTTAACTCTTTAGTGCGCGCTAACTGCATTTCGCGTTGAATGATTTCGGTTAAATCATAAACGTAGGCGACTATGGCAAAGCTGTTTTCGTATGGTATTTTTCTTAAATCGATGTTCAATCTGCGTATCTCGCCGTTAAAATGCAGTTCCGTTTCCAATTTGGCCGCGCCGTCTTTCGCTGCCGCCCTTAACTGCTCTTCAAAATTCAACGAACGCTGCCCGTTGGACAGAATTTCCGGAATGCCGCTTCTCACGCGGTCGAAAAATCCGTCAAGCAGTTCTTCCCTTGTATTGAAGCCCAAAAATTTTACCGCTTCGGGATTGCAGTCGATTACGTTGAAATTATCGTCAAACAATATGTTTGTTTGCGGGTTTGATTTAAACATGGTAGACACTGTGAGCAGCGCCGATTTTTGCGCGTTAAGGAGAGCGTCGGCGAAAGAATTTATGCTTTCCACAACTTCGCTGTACGCGCCGCTGAAACGCGCGGCGTTCAATTTTGTGTCCGCGTCGCCGTCGGTATTAATGAGTTTGCTTAAATTTTTTAGGTCTGTTGTAAGCAAATTGATAATGTCTACGATATTCACAAAACTCTTTGCTAGCATTCCCGTTTCGTCTTTCGAGGAAGCGTCGATACTTACGTCCAGGTTGCCTTTAGCGACATTATTTGCCACGTCCGTCATATTTTTAATGGGCTTTGCGATTAACGAAGCAATAAATATAGCCAATAAAATTGAAATAATAAAAGAAACAACGGAAGCAAAACCCAGCAGCATTATGGATTGGTCGGCTGTAATCTGCGCGCTGTTGCTTGATCTTTCCGCTACGATAGTCGCCAATTCGCTCAGCGCGGAAACAAGCGATCTTGTTTCTATCACAAGTTCTCCCGTATTGCTGAGTATATCTATGGCTTTTTCATAATCGCCGGCGCGGGCGGCGTTCGCTATTGGGTCGCAGATTTCATCTTTATACCGCTGTATGTATGTCTCGAGTATATTGGCGTTATTAAGCCGTATTTTCCTTTCCTCTTCATTTAATAGAGGGTTTGTTTTCAACAGTTTTTCAAATTCATGTATTGTATTGATTGCCTGCTCATAGACCGATACGGCGTCCTTATACAGGTCGTCAATGTACTCATGGTTGTTCTGGGGAGCGTAAGCGGCAATCTTGTTTGTTATCGTACGCAGGTCATTGTATGAGCCCTGCGTCTCAATAATGGCGTCTCTTATGCTTATGGGGTAATTAATTGTGTTTTCGTATTTAAGCGTGATATCGCTCAACCGGTTGATAGCGAATAAAACAATACTTGTCAGCATTCCAATAATCAACGCAAAACCTAATATCATTTTTGCCTTGATTTTCAGATTATTAAACCAGTTCATAAAACATCTGTATTATAACTTTTTTGCCAAATTTATCCAACTACTCGCATTGCCCCAAAAACAATCTTCCCGAAACACGCATATCCGGCGTACCATGCTTATGGGATTACCGGTGAATGTTAAATCGAAGATTTAGAAATAAATAATTATGGATTAGTAGAAACAGAAAATAAAAAAAACCGCGAAACAGCGGATTTATCCCCGCCGCGTCGCGGTGTATTTACGATTTCCCGTGTCAGCCGATTTCTTTTTTAAGTTCCTCAACCTTGTCTGTTTTTTCCCATGAAAATTCCGATCTTCCGAAATGGCCGTAGGCGGCTGTTTTTAGGTAAATCGGATGACGCAGATCAAGAGTCTGGATGATTCCGGCGGGGCTTAAATCAAAAACTTTACTCACCGCTTTTTCAATTTTTTCTTCACTGACTTTGGACGTTCCGAAAGTGTCTACCATTATTGAGACGGGAAAAGGCACGCCGATTGCGTAGGCAAGCTGTATTTCGCAGCGTTCCGCGAGTTTGGCGGCGACTATATTTTTGGCTACATAACGGGCGGCGTAGGCGGCCGACCTGTCAACTTTGGTCGGGTCTTTTCCTGAGAATGCGCCGCCGCCGTGCCTTCCCATTCCGCCGTAAGTGTCTACAATAATTTTTCGTCCGGTAAGCCCCGTGTCGCCGAACGGACCTCCGACTACAAAACGGCCTGTCGGATTAATAAAATATTTTGTGTTTTTGTCCAGCATTCCGGTTGGTTCGAGTATCGGGTTAATGATCTTTTCGATTATTTCGGATTCAATTTCTTTATAGGCAATGTCAGGTGAATGTTGATGGGAAACGACAACCGTATCAATACGCACCGGTTTGTTTCCGTCATATTCAACTGTAACCTGGCTTTTTGAATCCGGACGCAGCCATTTGATGGTTTTATTTTTCCTCAATTTTGACGCGTGCTGTAAAATCTTGTGCGCCAGCATAATCGGCATGGGCATTAGTTCTTTTGTTTCGTTGCACGCAAAACCAAACATCATCCCCTGATCTCCCGCTCCCTGCTGTCCTTTGAATTTTTTTAATCCGGCGCCTGAAACACCCTGAGAGATGTCAGGAGACTGGCTGTGAATCATGTCGAGGACGGCCATTGAGTTGCAGTCAAGTCCGTAACTTGGATCGGTATAACCGATGTCTTCCGCTATCTTTCGTACAATATGCTGAAAGTCAACAAACGTTTTAGTTGTGATTTCTCCGCCGACAAGAACAAGCGAAGTAGAGGCGAATGTTTCACAGGCAACCCTGCTTTGAGGGTCTTCTTTTAAACAGGCGTCCAGAATGGCGTCTGAAACCTGATCGCAGAGCTTGTCGGGATGGCCTTCTCCTACCGATTCAGAAGTAAAAAAACGTTTGTTGGTGTTGTTGTCTTTCATAATATCCTTCCTAATAAATAAAATTACTGCCTTGCGTGGCTGCGAATAAGCGCCGCGGTTCTTCTTCTGCCGCGCTGTTCCTCAATATCTGCGATTTGTAAAAAATAACGGTTTATATTCTGTCTTGCGGTCGGATCATCCATATTTGCCCTGAGAGCCGGAAGTGTCATCTGCATTCTGGGATAAATTTTATCAAGATCGTTGATATTATCGGATACCATTAAGATAAGCGGGTATAAGGAGCCGTCTCCGTAATGTCTTCTTGCGATACGGTTAAGAGTATCTCCTCTTACAACAGTATAACTTGCGGCTCCGTCAAGAATAATGCCGCTTTGGTGGCGGCTGCCGCCGCCTGATGAAGCCCCGTATGTATTTCCCGTTGTCGTGTTCGGCGTGGTTGTATTAACTGTTGAGCCGGAAGGCGTTGTTGAGGACGGAGCTGACGGGGTTGTTGTGTTTACAGGTTGAGTTGATGAAGATGCAGGCGGAGTTTGAGCGACCGGACTGGGTCTGCTCTTGCACGCTCCTGAAAATAAAATGATTAATATCGATGCCGAAATAATCAATTTATTCATTATCGCCCTCCTTGTCAGGACTGTTCCATTTTATCATTAAACTAAATAAGAGTAAAGACGTTACTCCATGCTCAGTCCCATTACATCGTCAACGGGCATGGAGAAAACAAGTCCTTTTGCCTCGCTGTTAAGGCCGTGTTTTTCGCTGATTGCTTGCATAATCGGAACTTTATTTTCACTATTGACAAGAATAAAGATCATCTCTTTTTCGTCCTGCACCGAAATGCCGAAGAATTTTACAGTTCCTTCGTGGATAGTGCCTCGCGCGTGTAATACTGTTCCGCCCTTAGCCCCTGCGGCTCTTGCCGTGTTCATTATTTCATCGGTATATCCATGATTTACAATAGACAATATCAGGTCATGCGTATGTTTATTTGCCATGTTTTCTCCTTCCGTGGAATTAGCTGCGGTAATTTTTTCATTTTTTAAAATACTCTGTTTAAAAACCAGTAAAATCGGATCGTTGATAGCCGAAAGCGGGACTGTAAAGGCGATTCCCGCTCCCGGACCGTATGATTTAAGTTTTTTCCTTACTTCTTTTATCAGTACCTGTACGCCCACTTCCTGTTCAAGGCAGAAAATTACGGCTTTTTCTTTTGAACCGATGCCGAGAAGGTCGAGAATTTCGGAATTTGCCGTTCCCATTCCAAGGCTGGTAAAGTAGAAACGCACTTTTTCCTCAGCGCAGACATCGGAAACAATATTGGCGCGATGCCAGTCTGTGATAAAAAAGATCAGTTTGAGCGTCGGCATTTTCGGCGCCGGAGTTTTTTCGGCTTCCGTGTTTTGCTGTTCGCCGGATTTTTGGGACGGCAGTCTTGACAGGAATTTTGATAAAACCGATTTTTTTGCCATCTATATTTCCTCGCCGTATACGTGAATTTTGCCCCAATTGATGACTTTGCCGGCCGTAACGCTGATGGCGGCGGTTTGCTGAATGGCAATTGCGGCGGTCTGTTTTGTCTTGATCTGGTACAGAAGCCCCATCAATTGAATAACTATGAGAGGCGTCATTGCGACAATCGCCACAACGCCGAAAGCGTCAATCATGGGGTTTCCCCCGATGCCGTTGCAGGTTCCGATTGCAAACGGCAAAAGGAACGTGGAAGTCATAGGCCCCGAACACACCCCGCCTGAATCAAAGGCGATACCTGTAAAAATCGGAGGGACAAAAAAGGTAAGGGTTAACGCGAATATGTAGCCGGGAATTAAAATCGACATGATCGGTATGCCGAAAAGTATGCGAAACATTGTAATTGTGATAGCCGAAGCCATGCCGATAGAAAGCCCCCGGTTCATCATCTTTGCCGTGATCGCTCCCGAAGATATTTCCTCAACCTGTTTATTTAAAACGTGAACCGCGGGCTCAGCCGCTACAATAAAGTAACCGACCAACGCCCCAAGGGGGATAAGGATATATTTAAAGTGTGATGACGCAATCTGAGAGCCCAGAAGCTGTCCGACCGGAAAAAACCCCACATTTACGCCTGTTAAAAAAAGTACAAGTCCTACCAAAGTATAGAGAAAACCAATCATGATACGGCCAAGCTGGTGTTTCTTGTAACGCCGGGTAATAAGCTGGAAAATAATGAAACAAAAAACTACCGCCCCCAAAGCAATCAGCACTTCTTCAAGAAAATGGGGAATCTCAAAGGCGAAGTATTTTATTACATCCTGTGAAGTAGCCGCATCGTGTACAACGTAGGATTCCACTTCCACTGAGCCGGGCTTGTAAAAAATCCCGAGTAAAAGGACTGCCAGAATGGGCCCGATGCTGCACATTGCCACAAGGCCGAAACTGTCTTCCTGGGAACTTTTGTCGCTTCGGATGGCGGCGACGCCGACGCCCATTGCAAGAATAAAAGGCACTGTAATAGGGCCTGTGGTAACTCCGCCAGAATCAAAACCTACAGGGATAAAGGTATTCGGCGTAAAATACGCCACGGCAAAGGTTATTATATAGAAAAAGACAAGTATTACGGAAAGCCGGATTTTAAGCAGAGGGCGGATGATTGCAAGCATCAGAAACACCCCGACCCCTGCGGATACCGTAATTATCAGCAAAACTGTCGGAACGGAGGGGGTTTGCCTCGCTAAAACCTGTAAATCCGGCTCCGCGATTGAAATAATGAACCCAATAACCAGCGTAACAAGGATTATCAGTATTAATTTGGAGCTTTTGGTTAATTCTACGCCTATGCCTTCCCCCATAGGCATCATTGCCATGTCCGCTCCCAGAGTGAAAAGACCCATTCCTACAATTAACAACGCGGCTCCTGCAAGAAACATCAGTATTGTTCCTGACGGAAGCGGCACTAACACCGTGCTGGCTATCAATACAATTGCTGTAATGGGAAGCACCGATGTAAACGCTTCCTTGATTTTCTCTTTCAGTATTTTGTTCATTTGTAGTATAAGTATGCCATAAAAAAAGTTTATATGTAAACATTATTATTTACCGTTTTTATGATTACCGTTATACTTAATGTATCAATATTTGGGAGGAGGCTTATATGCAAAAACCGGCAACCGACAAACGGCTGCTTGGCGTTGTGGTTCCTGTCGGAGCCTTGCGAAGCAAGAGCGGAATTGGAGTAGGGGAATTTTTAGACCTTATCGACTTTTCCCGATTATGCAAAAGAATGAGGCTTGGCCTTATCCAGATTTTACCTGTAAATGACACCGGCTTTGAAAGTTCGCCTTATTCCAGCCTGACTGCGTTCGGGCTTCATCCGTTGTACCTGCGAATTGAGGAATTGGAAGAATTTAAAGCCGCGGACTCTTCGATTAAGAAAAAAATAGCCGAAGCAAGAGAAGAATTCGATAAAAACGCCCGTTTTTCACATTACCATGTCCTTAAAAAGAAACTGGAAATCTGTAAGGAGATTTTTAATTCGCAGAAAGCGGAAATACTGAAAAGCGCCTCAAGCGGGAAACTTGCCGACTGGATAAAGCGGAATTCATGGGTAAAACAATATGCGGTATATAGAAGATTAAAAGAAACAAACGGGGGAAGGTCATGGAAAGACTGGCACGAGTACCACACTGTAACCGAATCTGACATAGAAACTTTATGGAAAGATAAATCCCTGTTGGAAGCCCATATTTACTGGGTTTGGCTTCAGGAAGCGCTGGACAGCCAGTTTTCAAAAGCGGCGGCTGAGATTGCCGCGGCCGGTATTGTTCTGGAAGGAGACCTTCCCATTTTAATGAACGAGGACAGCTGCGACGTATGGGCCCATCCTGAAATTTTTATTCAAAACCTGTCGGCGGGCGCGCCTCCTGATATGTACAGCCCGTCCGGCCAGAATTGGGGGTTTCCGGTTTATAACTGGAAAGCCCAGGAAAAAGACAATTATTCCTGGTGGCGCAAACGCCTGCAGATAGCGGAAAAATATTACAGCGCTTACCGTATCGATCACGTACTGGGATTTTTCCGTATTTGGGCAAGTTCCCGCAGCGATTATTCCTCAACGCTGGGACGTTATGTGCCATATACGCCGGTTACCTCCGGCGATTTGACGGAGCTTGGCTTTGACAAAGGCAGAATACGCTGGCTTTCAAAGCCGCATATTCCCACAGGAGAAGTTTTTGACGTTCTTAGAAATAACTGGAACGGCCCTTTCGGCGAAGAAGATATTTCTGCGGCTGCGGAAAAAATATTTTCCAAAGCGCTGATAAGAATAAATAACGAAGAATTGTGGCTTTTCAACAAGAAGATAAAGGGAGAGAAAGACATCGACAGGCTTGACCTGCATCCGGCAAGTCATAATTATCTTTATGAAAAATGGCATGACAGGACGTTTTTTGAATATGCGAAAGGGAAATTTTTTCCTATTTGGTATTACAGGGAATCAAAATCGTATAAATCACTGTCCGGCGAGGAAAAAAATAACCTTGAAGCCCTGCTGGAAGAACGGCATAAAAAATCGGAAAGAATCTGGGCGCGGCACGGCAGAAAACTTCTTTCCGTATTGGTCGATTCGTCTGATATGCTTCCGTGCGCCGAAGACCTTGGAGCCGTTCCCGCGTGCGTTCCCCGAGTGCTTTCAAAATTGGGAATTCTCGGCCTTAGGGTGATACGCTGGCATCGCCATTGGGATAAGGAAGGACAGCCTTATGTTCCGTTTGATGAATACCCAAGGTTAAGCGTCTGTACCCTGTCTGTTCACGACAGCTCTACAATACGTGAATGGTGGGAGAATGAAGCCGATCAAATGCAATTTTCAGGTTTTATCGGAGTTCCGTCTTTGCCTAAAAAATTCAATCCGGGAAGCGCAAGAGTTATTCTGTCGAAGGCAGCGTCCGCCCGCTCGCGTTTCCGCGTTTTTCAGATACAGGATATTTTACACCTTTCAAACAGATGGTATTCGCAGGACCCCTCTCAGGAGAGGATTAACATTCCAGGAACTTCAAATGAATTTAACTGGACTTACCGTCTTCCGGCCGGGATAGATGAAATCGCCAAAGACAGGGAACTGATACTCGCGGTCAGGGATTTAAGCAAAGTAAGACCCGTGAAGAAAAAATAAGGAGAACGCAGTAAAGATGAAAACATTGATTTTATTTTATTCATTTTCAGGACGCACAAGAAAACTCGCCTCTCAAAAAGCGTCTGAAACCGGAGCGGACATTGAAGAAATAACCGAAACAAAAAAAATGTCCGTGTTAAAAGCGTATATTTCAGGCGCGTACAAGGCGATGAAGCGGAAAAAAACGGAGATACAGCCGATAAAATCCCAGCTTAACAATTATGAAAAAATAATTATTATGTCTCCTGTTTGGGCGGGCAATCCCGCGCCGGCGTTTAACAGCATAGTTGAACATCTTCCGTCAGGCAAAAAAATTGAACTTGTTATGATTTCCGCGGGAAGCGGAACAAAAAAAAGCGCCGAAGGCACTAAAAACCTTATCGCCTCGCGCGGATGCGAAGTTACGGATTATGCCGACATAAAAACTATGGCGAAAAAATAGAAATGGAAATTTTAAGGCGGCAAAAGACTGTTAACTGCAAATTCAAAGCTGCCTTTCTTTTTCTGTCGGCTTTGTTTCCGGTATTATTGACTTGTTCAACAACGCAAACCATTTCCGGCTCAAATCCTACGGACGGTCTTCGTGCGGGTGCGCCTTCATACAGTATTGTAAATCTGCCTATAGAACGCAGGCAGGATGTTTTAAAAATCAATGGGGCGGGTACGCAATGGGCGATAGTTACGTATTCACTTGCTGAATATAAAGGGAAAGAGATAACCATTCATTTTTCCGCGGATGTAAAGCGGGAGGGAGCGTCGGGAAATCTGAACTGGCAGGTGAACAACTCGGATTATCCTTCGGTCGGTTATTTGGAAAACGCCCCTGCCGGAGTTTGGCATCACATGAGGGGAAGGCGCATTCTTACTCCTACAGACAGCAATCCCGTCCTTTATCTGACCAACTGGGAAAACAACGCCTCTGACACAATTTACTACATTGACAATTTCACCGTAACAATTGAAGAGGGGAACGGGATGTCTCCCGATCTTACTTTGCTCCCGCTTAAATCGGTATATAAGGATTATTTCCTAATAGGCAATATTATTGATCTAACATACTCGTCAGGTAAATATTTTGATCTTCTTAAACACCATTTCAATGTGGTAACTTCCACAGAAACTTACCCTGTCCAAATCGCGCCTTCCGTTAAAGGAGGAGCATACCAGTGGACAAGAGCGGATACGGTTGTGAATTTGGCCGGAAGCAGCAATATACCTGTGCATGGGCATATTCTGGTCTGGCATGAAGCGACTCCGGCATGGATGACAGCCGGAACAAGAGCGGAGGTCGAACAAAATCTTAAAAATCATGTTAATGCCGTTTTAACGCACTTTAAAGGCAGGATTGCCTCATGGGATGTAGTAAACGAGGCTTTTCAAGACAACCTTTCCGCGGCCGCCGACTGGAAAAGGTGCGTGCGCAATTCTCAAAACCCATGGTATGACAAACTGGGGCCGGATTACATTGAAATTGCCTTTCGCGCCGCCCGCGCTGCCGATCCTGATATAACGCTCTATTATAACGAGTATTTTCATATGGACGGTTATTATTCATGGGATTCGATAAGCTCCGCGCTTAACAAGGCCGAAGCTGTACGGAAGATGGTTGATGACATCAATGCCAGATATAAAAATGAGACCGGCGGAAGGCGTAACCTTATTGAGGGCGTAGGAGTGCAGTCGCATCATTACGGTTTTGGGATTAACCTGAATAATTTACGCTCGTGTTTGGATAAATTCATTACGCTTGGCGTTCAGATAGCAATAAGCGAATTGGACATATCGGCATCAGGTTATGTCAGGGGATCGGGTTCTGATACGGTTATGACTGAAAAGGACGAATTGGCGCAGGCGAGGCTTTACGCGCGGCTGTTCAAACTGTACAGGGAATATGCCGCTTACATATCGCGTGTAACATGGTGGGGAATGGATGACGGTAACAGTTGGCTTTCCCCCGGGAATCCCCTGCTTTTTGACTGGAAACTGAATGCCAAAAAAGCGTTTTTTGCGGTCAGCGATCCCGATGCTTTTCTTGCGAAATACGGGGAATGAGCGGTTAATTAGAGTCTGTCTATAATAATGTAATTTAAAACTCCATGTAACTCTGAGGTAAAAAATCTTAAATTACTGCGGGAATATCATTTTTATTCACATATTTATCGCAGTTCTTACGGTTACGCCGGTGTTCATAACCGTTTTTTTCTGTTAAAATGCCGGTATCTGTCATTAATACGGCGGATACCAACACGATACACGCAGCGGAAGGAGGGACCGGTGCCTGATCAGTATATTTTCAGAAATAACGAATATATTAAAATTCTGCCGGGATGGGCGCAGGAACTTGCGTCCAAGTACGGTTCTAAAACGGCCAATCTGTACATATTGTACGGTAATATCCGCGACCTGCTTCCGCATAAAAGAAAAGAAGATGAGTTTACTTTTACCCGCGTTCAGGAATATATTTCGGAGGTTTTGTTCGGCAACCGGGACATTATCGCATATTACGACCGCTCAAGCGGAGTAACGTTTTGCGAACCGGATATGGAGCGTGATTATCTTGCCGCCGCGTCAAAACTTTGCTCCAATCCTGACGTTGACACAAATGAATTTGTTTCAAGCGATCCTGAAAAATGTTTTCCGTACATGGAAAAATATTTTCTTTCCCGAGTGCCGCCGAACAGGCGGGAAAAATGCCGCATGGTGCTTATCATCGACTATGCAGAACATATTGTTCCTGCCGGAGACCTGATCCGTCTTTCCGATACAGACCGTTACTGCATGGTTACGTTTAACCGCTGGGCGACCGATCCCAAATTTATTAACGGCGACATTTCGGTAATTCTGCTGACAGAGAATCTTGCGGATATTTCATCCCGTCTTTCAGGTTCTCCTTCAACCGTAAAAATCAGCGTTCCTTTTCCAAGCGTCAAGGTAAGGGAAAGTTTTCTGCGTTCAAAGGAAAAAGAGGGCAAGCTGCTTCTTGATCGCGGGTTAAATCCCGAGAAACTTGCGGCGGTTACATCCGGAATCAACTTAATGAATTTGAACCGGCTTACGGCTGAAAGTTTTGAGGAAAATAAACCGCTGTCTCTTGATTTTATGCGGCACAAAAAAAAGGAAATAATTGAAAACGAAGCCGCAGGCCTTCTGGAATTTATGGAAACTTCGTTTAACCTTTCCCATGTATCCGGACATGACTTTGTAAAGAAACGGTTCAAGAACGCCGCAAAGGCGATTAAGATGGGGCGTCATGATGTTTTGCCGATGGGTTATTTGATCGCGGGCCCTGTCGGAACAGGGAAGAGTTTTATGGTAAGCGCGTTTGCGGGGGAGATCGGAATTCCGATGGTGAAATTCCGCAATTTCAGGACGAAGTGGCAGGGCGAAACAGAATCAAACCTTGAGAAAGTTTTAAATATCCTTGTGGCCATGTCCCCTGTCGGGGTAATGATTGACGAAGCGGACGCTTTTCTGGGAGACCGTGATCAGGATGGCGATTCCGGCACAAGCAACCGCGTTTTTGCGCAGATAGCAAGTTTTATGGGAAACACCGAATTCCGCGGAAAGATCATCTGGTTTTTGATTACCTGCCGCCCTGATCTGATACCGATAGACTTAAAGCGTCAAGGACGCGCGGAAGAGCATCTTGCCCTTTTTTATCCTGAAACGGAAAAAGACAGGGAAGACCTCTTTAAAACTCTGATCCGTAAACTTGATCTTGATATCCGCAATTTTTCGATTGCCGACCTTTTCAGAAAATACAAGCACGAGTATTCCGGCGCGGACCTTGAAGCGGTTCTTGTACGCGCAAAACTGCTCGCGGCGATGAACGACCGTATTTTTGTAAAACGCGAGGACATGGAAGAGGCGATGGGCGACTTTGTTCCGGCAGCCTATCCGCACGAGGTTGCGCTCCAGAACCTTGTCGCTGTTTTGGAATGCACTTCCAAAGAGATGATCCCGAAAGAATTCCGCAACCTGCCCCGAAGTAAAATAATCAGCGATATTCAGGAATTGAAAGCGTTACTTGGAGAAAGATAGAGATTTTTCAACGCCGATGCCGAACAATGAATAATCGTACTTTACCGGGTCTTCCGGACAGAACTCCCTTAATTTTTCCGTAAGCGCGATTACCGCTTTTTTGTCGTTTAACCTGCGTTCCAAAAGACCAAGTTTCCTTGCAGTGCGCGAAACATGAACGTCAAGCGGAATGAACAAGGCGGCAGGTTTTATTTTTTTCCAAAGGCCGAGATCAACAGGCCCTTTGCGCACAAGCCAGCGCAAAGCGAGGTTCAGCCGTTTGCATGCGGAGCCGTTTGTGTCCCGCGCTCCCGGGTTTGAAATGTGTTTTGAATAACGTCCCCTGTTTGCCTTTGCCATTTCTTCGCGGAACAGGGCAAATCCCTCCCACACGTCAGGCGCGGATGCGAACATTTTTTCAAGGCTGTCATAATTCACATAACAGCGTTCAAAGCCGCGGCAAAGGTATTTAAAGTCGTCCTCAAAAAAAGTGCGGTGAATGTTGCGGTTTTTCAGTTTTTTGTATCCGCCTGACATTACAAAGTTATACGGGCTGTCTTGTGTAACGTCAAACATCTTCCGCGCGTTTCGCAGGATCATGTCGCGCCTGCCCCACGCGATTGTCGCGCAAAGAAAAACCGCAATTTCAATATCTTCCCGTTTTGAAAACCTGCGCGGAAATTGAACCGGATCAGAGGGAATAAAATCTTTTGTACAGGTTTTTTCGTACCAAAGATCAAGTTCCTGTTTTATGCGCCCGTCTTTCTTTTCCATCGCAGTCAAAGGCGGGAATAATTCGGCGCTTCCTGGGTAATCGTAACATTATGGGGATGACTCTCGCGAAGGCCGGAAGCCGTAATTTTTACAAATTTCCGGTAATTTTTTAGTTCCGCGATGTTGGTGCAGCCGCAGTAACCCATGCCTTTGCGAAGGCCCGCGACAAGTTGGTTCATGTACGTGCGCAGTTCGCCCTTGTACGGAACGCGGCCTTCAATGCCTTCGGGAACAGGCTCTTCGTCTTTGCTGATCTGATAACGGTCGGCGGCTCCGTCCGCAATCGCGCCCATGCTGCCCATGCCGCGGTATTCCTTGTAAATTCTTCCGTCAAAAATAATTTCGCTTCCCGGAGATTCCCTTAAGCCGGCAAAGAGGTTGCCGATCATTACCAAGTCCGCTCCCGCGCCTATAGCTTTTGTAATGTCGCCTGAGAACTTTATTCCGCCGTCGGCTATTACGGGAATTTTTGATTTGGCGGCTTCTTCGGCGCAGTCTAAAACGGCGGTAAATTGAGGCACTCCGATACCGGCGACAATCCGCGTGGTGCAGATAGAACCCGGCCCGATACCAACTTTTACCGCGTCCGCTCCCGCTTCTATTAATCTTTTTGTTCCTTCTTTTGTAGCGACATTCCCGCCGATTACGGGAATATTAAAGTCTTTTTTTATTTGACGTACAGCTTCCATTACGTTTATGGAATCGCCGTGCGCCGTATCAATAACGACAAAGTCAACTTTGGCTTTCATTAAAAGCGGAAGGCGTATCCGGTAATCCTGCGGAGAAACTGCGGCTCCCACAATGAGTTTTCCGGTTTTATCCGTTGCGGCATTCGGAAAATTCTTGTGTTTTTCCATATCCGTTACTGTGATAAGCCCTTTAAGTTTTCCTTCGTTGTCCACAACAGGCAGTTTTTCAATACGGCGTTCGCTGAATATATCCATTGCTTTTTCTTCCGTAGGTTCTCCCTTAATAACCACAGGGTCTGCTGTCATGACTTTGGCAACGGGAAGGGAATCATCGCGGCAGAAGCGAAGATCGCGGTTTGTTATGATGCCGATCAGTTTTCCTTCGCCGTCCACCACAGGTAAACCCGAAATGCCGTGTTTGCTGACAAGTTCCTTTACATCCCTGATATAGGCGTCATTGGGAACGGTTATAGGCGAATCAATTATCCAGTTAAGAAAGCGTTTAACATTTGCCGTCTGCCTTGCCTGTTCTTCCGGATTAAGGTTGCGGTGAATGACTCCGGCTCCGCCTTCAAGAGCGATTGCGATAGCGAGTTTTTCTTCCGTAACCGTGTCCATGGCGGCTGAAATTACCGGAACGTTAAGATTAATGCCTTCGCATAACACAGTTTTTATGCTGCAATTTTTCGGCAGAATTCCTGAATATCCCGGCAGTAAAAGCACGTCGTCATAAGATAAACCTTCAGTGAACATTATTCCCTCCCATTAATGCTTTATATTTTTCCGCAAGGGCTCTCGCTTTTTTGGAAGCAATGCCGCTGTAACGATGCGGGTTTTCAAAAAATGACAGCGCCTGCGTTTTATCGCCGATAAGTCCCAGTTCCGACAGCTTGCCGCTTATTTTTTCCAGAGCTTCCGTCTCTTTTGCGAGAGCGCGGGCGAAACTTGTTTTTTCTTTTTCCGCGGCAAGGGTGATTTTACGTATAACTTCGTGCGCGTCCGAGACTCCGCTTTCAGCTAACAGAATGTAGGCGGGTTCAGCCATTATTCCGCCGGGAATACTGCCGCTTTTAAGGTTGGCAAGCAGTTTTTCGCGGTCTGCGCCGAGTTCCTCAATAACTTTTGTCATGCGGGAGACTGCAAGGCAGAAACCTGTAACGTAATCGGCGGTAAACCTCTGGCTTGCCGAGTTGGTAAGGTCCCTCTGGTGTTCGCTTATCTGATCCATAAAGAAAGTATTAACGCGCGGCATGAATGCTTTCCATAAACTTTTAACGTGTTCTGAATTCCACGGATTGCGTTTCTGCGGCATTGTGGAGGAGCCGACCTGATCCGCGCCGAATCCTTCCCGCACTTCGCCGATTTCACTGCGCTGTAAATTGCGAAGATCATCGGCAAGGTTCGCTGTTATTCCGAAAGCTACATTAAACTCCAGAAGAAGGCGCAGCAGGTATTCAGGCTCCACAAGCTGTGTGGAATGTTCGGAAGGCTCAAGTTCCAGTTCGTTAAGATAAATGCGCTCAAGCTCAAGAGGGTCTTTTACTATCATGCTTGTCGCGTTGTACGCGCCGACAGCGCCGGATAATTTTCCCTTTAGCTCTTTGGAATGTTTTTCAATTTCCAAAATTGATTTTCCAAGACGCGAAACATATTCCGAAACAGCGAACCCCAAAGTGATGGGAACAGCGTGCTGTCCGTGGGTCCGCCCAACCTGCGGAGTTTCGGCCTCGCGTTCAGCAAATCCGCAGAGTGAAAGCTCAAGTTTTCTGAGAAGGGGAAGTACAACTTCGCGGGCCGCTCCGGCCATGCGCCATGAAAGGCTTGTGTCAAGAATGTCAACGCTTGTCGCGCCCAGATGTACAAGAGGGGACAAATCCTGCGGCACTTTGCGTTTTAACACGTTTACAAGCGCCCTTATATTGTGGTGGGTTTTTTCCTCTTCTGCGTAAACTTCCGCTGGATCAACCGCGCATTTTTCCAGTTCCGCTCTAATTTCAGGGTTGATTTTCCCGCGAACCGTAAGATGGGCGCAGATAAGGGCTATTTCCGCTTTTGCGCAGGCGGCAATGGACGCTTCCTCCGAAATCCACGGAACAAGGGAATTAAAAACTTCGGCTTCGGAAATGGAGTAGCGGTGGTCAATGGGGGAAATATTTTTGAATATATTACGAGCTTCCATATCGGATAGTGGCATAATGTTAAAATAGTGTCAATATAAATGCGTATAATCCAAAAACTTAAAAAACGGGTGTTTCCTGAAAATGCCCCTTGAAAAATTATCATAAAGGGGTGAAAATAAAAATCAATCGGGAGGGTATTATGGGCAGCGTTACAATTACGGTCGATAACTTTGAGTCAGAGGTTTTACAATCGCCGGTGCCTGTATTGATTGATTTTTGGGCGCATTGGTGCGGGCCGTGTAAAATGATAGGCCCTGTAATTGAACAAATTGCCGACGAATATTCCGGCCGGCTGAAAGTCGGCAAAGTCAATGTGGACGAAGAAGGCGCCCTTGCGGAAAAGCATGGGATTGCCTCGATTCCCACGCTTCTCCTTTACAAGGACGGCGCATTGGCGGCGCAAAAAACCGGAGCCGCTCCAAAAAACGACATTGTTTCCCTTTTTAAAAACCTACTTTAAATACCTTTTTGGATTATTCGGTTTTCCCGGAGTCGCGCAGCTTGTATCGGTAACGTACCAGTCTTTTGCCGTGTTTGAATCTTCAACGGTTTCATCGCGGCAGATGGTGCGGGTATTTGTTGCTTTGCCGCTTGCGACAGCGTCAGCCGGACCGCCGATACCTCCGCCCGGAGATTTCCACGCTCCGCTTTTAAACAAGAACTCGGCAGCTTCGGCAAAATAATCCTTTGTCCACCAGCTGTCCGGATTTTCTGACAGCATTACCGCGTCAATCACCTTGTCGTCCTGATCCAAAACATAAATCATGGCTGTTTTATGTATCAATTTAGTTTCTCCCGGCATCCAAAAATCCCGCCCTGTCGCGGACGCGTTTACGCCAACCGATTCCGCAAGGTTTTCTGTGTATTCGTCTGCGCTTTCCTGATTATATGTACGCAGATGAAGCGTTAAATATTCGTCTTTTTTTACTTCGACAGGCGAAAACTCATAAACGGTCTTTTTGGCGGCGTTTGTATTTCCATTGATAACTACCCGCATCGCGCCCAAATTACCTGCCGATTTTATTTTGAATTCGATAAACTCTTCTTTTTTCCCCGCGGCGGCGCTGGCGGATTCCGTGCAAATTTCATTAATTACCAATTTCGGCATCCGGTTGTTTCTTGATCTGAACGGAACAAGCACATTGATAGTGTTTTTCTTTTCATCTTCCGCAAGCAGATCGGCTGAAAACGCAGCGCCCGGCGTTAAGCCTTCATCAAACTTTACCGTTACGGTGTTTCCGTTTTCTATCGAACTGATCTCAAGAACAGGGTTGAAACTTAAAGATGTAACTTTGACAGGCTGTGAAAATTCAAATTCAACCGTGTCATCCGAAACCGCTCTGCAATTCAAAAAAACCGGCGACTGCGAACTGCCCCCCAGCATAAAGACGGCGGCGGTCGCGGCGTCTCCCGTAGAACATGAGCCCAGCGCAATACAGACTCCGAACAAAAACAATAACTTTTTCATAATTACCTCCGCCCGTATATGGGTGCGAAGTTGTCATTTTGCTTTACCGGAATTGATTATTTTTAAATAATTTTCGCATTAAAGAATTTTTAACTGCGGATTACGCGGAGAAAAACATATTATCTTCTTTAATTATAGCGGGTAGTGAAGAAGCTCCACTACCCGCTATTTCTTAGTTATTCGCCTAATTTGAATACGCCATTTTGCCGCTATTGCCTACGGCAATAAACTTGCCTCCTCCATAGGCGATATTTAAGATAAATTCATTGCCGAATTTGCTATCTGTTATCGCTGTCCAGTTTATGCCGTCTAATGAATACGCCATTTTGCCGCTATCGCCTCCGGCGACAAACTTGCCGTCGCCATAGGCGATTGTGCTGATGTCGGTTATGCCGAATTTGCTATCTGTTATCGCTGTCCAGTTTATGCCGTCTGATGAGTATGCCATTTTGCCGCTATCGCCTCCGGCAACAAACTTGCCTCCTCCATAAGCGATACCTACGATCCATTCATTGCCGAATTTGCTGTCCCCTACGGCAGTCCATGTTATGCCGTCTGACGAATACGCCATCTTGCCGCTATCGCCTCCGGCGACAAACTTGCCTCCTCCATAGGCGATACTAGCGATGCGGGTAGTGTCAAATTTGCTATCTGTTATCGCTGTCCAGTTTATGCCATCTAATGAATACGCCATTTTGCCGCTATCGCCTCCGGCGACAAACTTACCGTCACCATAGGCGATTCCATCAATGTAGCTGTTAAATGTTGTTGATACGGCGGCAGTCCATGTTATTCCATCTGACGAATACGCCATTTCGCCACCGCTTCCTACAGCGACAAACTTGCCCCCTCCATAGGCGATTCTTTCGATGATGGTGTTGCCGAATTTGCTGTCCCCTACGGCTGTCCATGTTATGCCGTCTGACGAATATGCCATTTTGCCGCTTTCGTTTCCGGCGACAAACTTGCCTCCTCCATAGGCGATTGAGTAGATTTGGCTATTGCCGAATGTACTGTTCGTTATGGCTGTCCAGCTTGTAACGTTTACGACTACACCATCGCCGCTTCCACCTGAACTGCCATCATCACCATTGCCTGGTTTTTCTCCCGCATCAACGATAACTATACCGCCGTCAACGGTCATTTTAATGGATACCGAAGCGGTTTTTCCCGCTTCTATATTAACGGTGTTTGTGCCTTCCGCGTACTTTTCACCGTCAAGCCATGCGGTTACCGTTATTGTATACCGTCCAACGGGTGCGTTTATACTGATTGTATGCCGCCCGGGCTCTGTAGGCCCTGCTGTTATGGTTTCACTGCCCTTAAGCGTTACTGTATAAATTAGCTTCGCCAGTGTCGCCGAATCCGGAGCCGCTGACCTTGCGCTTCCGCCCAAATTCAGCGTTATTGTGCCTATAGCTCTGTCAGTTCCTCCAATACCGCCGCCGCATGAAGAAAGCGTAAATGTAAATATAATTGCAATTATTGTTATTATTTTAGCTGAAAAAATGGGGGGGGGGTAAATGTTTGCTTGTTGTCATGATTGCTTTTTCCTTTTTCCTGTTAAGATTATTCGTTCTATATAAAACGCCGTTCACAAGAACGTACCCACAGGAACTAATAATGAAAGTATAGCATTTAGCCTGGAGAGTAGTCAACAATTTTTATTACGTCCTTAAAAAAAGTCTGAAAAAGACAAGGAAACCTTGACATATTCTCATTGGCATTTATTAATAGCCCTTATCGGCAAATCATGTTAAAATGTCAATCATGAAAAACATACAGGATAAATTGATATTAATTACCGGAGGAGCATCCGGTATCGGGCAGCTTATGGCGTTCGCATTTGCCGAGAAAAAAGCCAGAGTTGTTATTTGGGACATTAACGACAATGCGATGAAAGCAGTGGAAGATACGGCGCGTGAAAAAAAACTTTTTATACGCAGAATGGTCTGCGATGTATCCGACAGAAACGCCGTTTACAGTCAGGCGAAAAAACTTATCGCGGAATTCGGCCCGTTGGACATTCTTGTTAATAACGCGGGTATTGTATCAAAGAAGGGAGAGAATACTGTCGGTCCCGCATTCCTGGGCGTTCCCGATGAAAATATTATCAAAGTTTTAAATATCAACGCGCTTTCCCTTTTTTGGACAAGCAAGGCGTTTCTGCCTTCCATGCTCGAAAGAAACAGCGGCCATATTGTTACCATATCCTCAGCCGCCGGAATAATCGGCGTAAAGGGGCTGTCGGATTACTGCGCCGGGAAATTCGCCGCTTTCGGCTTTGACGAAGCGCTGCGTATGGAACTTAGGCGCATGAAAAGCGCGGTAAAAACCACTGTAGTCTGTCCGTTCTTTATTGACACCGGAATGTTTGACGGAGTAAAAACCCGTTTCCCGCTTGTCCTGCCGATTCTGAAAAAAGAATATACCGTAAAAAGAATTGTTAAAGCGGTATTGAAAAACAAAAAACGGCTCATCATGCCGCGTTTTGTGTATTCCGTATATCTTCTGCGCCTCCTGCCTCCGTCCGTAATGGACTGGGCCGCCAACCTTTTCGGCATCAGCCATGCAATGGACGATTTCAGGGGCAGAGCATGACACATAACGATATTCCGCATCTTGTAAAAAAGGCGCGTAAAGCCCAAAGTCTTTGGGCGGAGCTTTCGTATAACGAAAGGGCGCGGCGCATAAAAAAAGCGGGACACAGTCTCGCTGAAAAACGCGATGAGGTTACGGAGATAATCCACGGCGAAAACGGCAAGCTGAAAATCGACGCTCTTGCCGCGGAGATTATTCCCGCGCTTATGGCAATTCCCTACTATATCAAACAGGGGCGGCGTCTTTGTAAACCGCAAAAAATAGGCGGCGGCAATATTCTGATGGTTTATAAACAGAGCCGCATGGTTTATAAACCTTGGGGAGTAGTGGGAATCATCTCTCCATGGAATTATCCCTTTTCAATTCCCTTCTCCGAAGTCATCATGGCGCTTCTCGCGGGTAACGCGGTTATTTTAAAAACGGCATCCCTTACTCCCGGAGCGGGACGCATAATTGCGGAAATACTCAAGGCGGCGAATCTTCCCGACGGGCTTTTTGTCAATGTTGAACTGGCCGGAAGCGAAGCCGGTCCCGCTTTTATCAACGGGGGAATAGACAAGCTGTTTTTTACAGGTTCTACCGCTGTAGGCAAGGAACTTATGTCTCATGCCGCCAAGAGGCTTCTTCCTCTCACCCTTGAACTTGGCGGCGCGGATGCCGCGATAGTCTGCAAAGACGCCGATATTGACCGCGCCGTTGCGGGAATTATCTGGGCAGGTTTTTCAAATGCCGGGCAATCTTGCGGCGGAGTCCAGCGGGTTCTGGTTCACAGCGACATTCACGGCAAATTTTTGGAAAAATTAAAAACAAAGGTTGAAAGCCTTAAATCGGGGAATGATGTTTCCTGCGATCTTGGTCCGCTTATTGCCAAAAAGCAAAAGGAAAAAGTACGCAGCCAGATAAAAGAATGTCTTTCAAAGGGAGCGAAAATTGCCGCTCAAAGCCCCGCGTTCAAACTTCCTGACGGAAGCGCCGCGGGAACTCTTGATGATGAAAGCCTTTACGCTCCTGTTGTTGTTTTAACGGAAGTGAAAAAAGGAATGCCCGTAATTGACGATGAAGTCTTCGGTCCCGTCATCGGGGTAATTCCTTTTGGTAATGACGGCGAGGCTTTAGACATTGCAAATGATTCACCCTACGCGCTGACAGCATCCGTCTGGTCTAAAAACCGCGGACATGCTGAAAAAATAGCGGCTGACATAAATGCCGGTTCAATAATGATAAACGATCATTTAATGTCGCACGGTCTTGCGGAAACGCCGTGGGGAGGCTTCGGCGATTCAGGGCTTGGAAGAACGCACGGCGAGAACGGATTCCGCGAAATGCTCAAGACAAAAGTTGTTATAGACGACATACTGCCGGGCGCAAGACGCGAACCCTGGTGGCAGCCTTATTCGCAAAAAGTTTACAAAGGGCTTGCAGCCCTTGGAGCCTTGCTTGGAGAACGCTGTCCGTTTAAGAAAATCGGAGCGCTTCCCGCAATTGTTGGTTTTTTCATGGCGGCATGGAAGAAAGACGGGATAAAAAAGTAACTTTTTATAGAAACCTCTGTGCAAAGGCGCGGAATTGTTGTTATTGATGGCTGTAAGGACAGTTGACACGGCTTTTTTTTTATGTTTATCATAGGTATCTGCCGTTATAACGGCGGGTATTTACACGATGAACGGTAAAAATACGCCGTTTGTCTCCCAAGAGGTGTTTTATGGCAAAAAAGGATAAAAAAGACTCAATTAAAGATGACGAACCCGTATCATCCCAGGTAAGCCGCAAATTCAAGCAAAATCCGGCTCTTTATGTCGGGTCTGTTTTTATACTTGTTTTAATAACCGTAACATTTGTGGGAGGCGATTTTTTTTCGGGAAAAGTCGGCAGAAGCGGCGCGGATTTAACGTTTGGATATTATGATAAAGAGCCAATCACATGGATACCCGGCAATGTTTTTTCGCAAAATCAGGAACAGGCCGCATACTACTATCAGTCTCAGGGTATGGATATGGGGAATTTCAATGTCGCTGCCCAAATTTGGCGGCAGGCTTTTGAAGCGACAGTGGTGCATGTTGCCATTTTACGGATGATGAAAAGATCGAATTATTCAGTCCCTGAAAGAACTGTTGACCGGCAGGTAGCCCAATTGCCTCAATTTCAGGAAAACGGGCGTTTTTCAAAGGCGCTCTATCAGCAGATGCCGGAATCTTCGCGTCTTGCCCTTTGGCGGGAAGTGCAGTCCGAACTAATCAAATTAAATTTTTTTAATGATTTTTTTAACGGACTGTTGATGCCTTCCGATGAAGCGCAGTTTATCGGCAATATGACTTCCGTAATGAGAACTTTTGAAATGGTTTCTTTTCCTGTTGACGTGTATCCCGAAGATGAATATCTTGCCTACGCAAAGGAGAACGCCGGTCTTTTTAAATCGATTCATCTTTCAAGAATCACTGTAAATTCCAGCGAAAGAGAAGCAAAAAAAATTCTTGATTCCATAAAAACCGGAGTTATCACATTTGAAGACGCCGCAAGAGCCCAATCGCAGGACGGCTTTGCCGACAGGGGCGGAGATATGGGCAACCGTTATGTTTTCGAGTTGGAAAATGAAATACCCAATTCCCAGGATCGTGACAGTCTTCTCAGTCTTTCCAGAGGCGAAATAAGCAATGTTATCCGGATTGATAACCGGTGGATATTTTACAGAGTCGAAGACGCTTTAAAGCCTGCCGATTTTGAAGATTATTCAACTATGGACAAAGTGCGTTCTTATGTGAGGAATTTTGAAAGAGGACGCATGGAAGACTGGGCTGTCGCACAGGCTAATAAATTTAATAATGACGTAAAAATCTCAAGTTTTGACGATGCCGTTCTCTGGCATAGTTTGACAAAGAACGTTTTCGGACCGCTTCCTGTAAATTTCGGCGGGGTTGAGCTTTTTACATCCCTTGAATCGTTTGAAATAAACGGCATTTCCTCGCAGGATATTAAAAATTTATCCAACAACGAAAATTTCTGGAGAATTGCCTTTATAACGGAGTTGAATACTCCGTCCGAACCGCTGGTTCAGGGGAGCAATGTATTTGTTTTATTCCCTATTGAAGAAATTAACGCGGAAGACTCCACCGCTCTTGACGCTGCGTCATTATATTCATCGTACTGGGAGAATTACATTTCACAGCAATCCATTCAATACTATTTCCTTAACAATCCAAGAATGGATGATCGTTTTTGGGATACTTATTTCCGTTATTTTATGCCGTAAGGTTTTTCCCGCAGGAATATGCAGGGACGGTCTTTTGTTCGGAACGGGATAACCATTCTTTCCGGGTATGATCCTGTCCGCCGCTGTGAAGCGGTAGCGGACGCCGTTCCCGTAAAAGACAGAACTCTCTACTTTTGCCCTTCGCCCGTTTACGGCTGGGGGCTGGGCAAATTTTTATCCCGCCTTGAAACGCAGGCTTCCAATTCCAGAATTCTGTGCGTTGAGGCTGATCCTGAATTGTATGGTATATCCATGAAAGAAACCGAGCCTTCCGTCTCCGCGAATGATAAATTGCGCATAACAAACATTACGGAAGCCGGGAGTCTTTGCGCTTTTATCCGTGAATGCTGGGGGACAATGGCTTTCCGGCGTGTCGAGATGATAAAGTTTACGGGCGGATGGCAGCTTTTTGCGCAGCTGTACAATTCTCTTTTTGAAACAATCCGCCGGGAAATCGCCAGAGATTGGAGTAACACCCTGACTCTTGCGAAACTTGGGCGGCTTTACGCCCGTAATACTCTGCGCAATCTTTCATTGATCCCGCGTTTTCCGTCTGTTAAAAATCTTTCATTCGGCTCTTCTCCCGTTCTCGTTTTGGGAGCGGGCCCTTCGTTAGATGAAACGCTTGATGAAATTGAACGACGTTTCGGGGAAAATTTACGCTGCGGCGATAGAAACGCTTTTAAAATCGTCTGCGCGGATACCTGCCTCGGCGCGCTGAAAGACAGGAATATTAAACCCGACCTTGTTGTTATTCTGGAAAGCCAGCACTGGAATCTGAATGATTTTACAGGTTGCGCAGGCTGGAACGTTCAAATTGCGGCAGACCTTTGTTCGCTTCCTCAATCGCTGCGGATTCTTGGCGGGAAGGGATTTCTTTTTTCGACTTTGTGGACGCCGCTTAAAATATTTGAAAGGCTGAAAAAAGAGAGTCTCCTTCCCGCTGTATTTCCGCCGCTTGGCTCTGTGGGCCTTACCGCTGTGGAAATTGCCAGACGCCTTACAACCGGAAAAATTCTTTGCGCCGGTCTGGATTTTTCTTTTACCAAGGACAAGTACCACGCGCGTTCCACGCCGGGTCATCGCGCCCTGTTGAATTCGCAAAACCGCTTTTACAGGATATTTAACCGCGCCGCTTACAGCCAGCATTCAGCCGCCGCCGTTTCAAAATCCTCACTTTCCGTTTACGTCAATCCGGCAATGAAAAATTACCGTGATCTTTTTGAGCAGGAATTCGGCGGCGATCCTCGGATATTTGACATTGAAAGTTCGGGGCTTCCGCTTGGGATTAAAACGCTCCTTATGGAAGACGCGATGAATTTATTGGATAAAAACAGCCTGCCCGCTGAAAATCAAAGTGAAGTTAACGCGGTTTTTTCGGCCGGTGATCTTGATAATTCCCAAATAATTTTATTCTGTAAAAACGAGAAAAAACGGCTGGAAGAATTGAGAAGTCTTCTGACAGGCGAAACGCCGGCTGATAATGAACGGCTTAATATTCTGATTGACGAATGTGATTACCTTTGGGCGCATTTCCCCGATTCTTATGCAGTCAGGCGCTTTGATTTTACGCAAGCTCAGGCGGAAAGTGAAAATAAGCTTTCATTCCTTAAACGAGTGCGCGCGGAAATTGATCCCATGTTAAAAATATTAGAATCCGGTACGGTTTAGCAGGCGGCTAATCGTCTTTTGCTTTCAGTACCGCGAGGAACGCGCTTTGCGGAAGCTCTACATCGCCGACCATTTTCATGCGTTTTTTGCCTTCTTTCTGCTTTTCCAGAAGTTTGCGTTTGCGCGTAATGTCGCCGCCGTAACATTTTGCAAGTACGTCCTTTCGAAGGGCGTTAACGGTTTCCCGCGCGATTATGTGGCTGCCGATTGAGCCTTGAATGGGAATTTTAAACTGCTGGCGCGGGATTTCATCGCGCAGCCTTTCGCAGACTTTGCGCGCGCGGTCGTACGCGCTTTCCTTGAAAACAAGCTGAGAAAGAGCGTCCACGGGCTTTCCGTTAAGGAGTATGTCAAGTTTTACAAGTTCCGTAGGTTTGTAACCTGAAATATCGTAATCAAATGACGCATAACCCCTCGAGATGCTTTTCAGGCGGTCGTAAAAATCGAATAACACTTCGGAAAGCGGCATATCATAGATTACTTCAACCCGTTTTTCGTCAAGGTATGTCATGTTGGTTTGTATGCCGCGCTTTTCCATGCAAAGCGTCATAATGTTTCCCAGATAATCCGTGGGCGTAATTACAGAAGCGCGGATGTACGGCTCCTGCGCTCCTTCAATGCGCCCTTCGTCGGGATAATCCGTAGGATTGTCAATCATCACCTCATCGCCGCCGCGAAGCAGCACCTTGTATTTTACTGACGGAGCCGTGAAAATCACCGATTGATTGAATTCGCGCTCAAGCCGCTCCTGTATAACTTCAAGGTGAAGAAGGCCGAGAAAACCGCAGCGGAAACCGAATCCAAGCGCGGCGGAAGAATCTTTTTCGTAAATCAGGGAAGCGTCGTTTAATTTTAATTTTTCCATGCTCGCGCGAAGCTCTTCGTAATCGTTGGAGTCGACGGGGTATATTGATGAGAACACCACGGGCTTTACCTCCCGAAAACCGGGCAGAGCGCTTGCGCAGGGGTTGTCCGCGCCTGTTACGGTGTCTCCTACGCGCACGTCGCTTACGGTTTTTATTCCCGCTATTATGTAGCCAACGTCTCCCGCGTTAAGTTCTCCCGTCTCAACAAGAGCGAGCTTGAAAACTCCGGCGGTTTCAACTTCGTATACGGAATTATTTGACATAAAGGAGATTTTCATTCCTTTTTTTACGCTCCCGTCAAAAAGCCTCAGATGAACGACAACTCCCCGGTAGGAATCGTAATGGCAGTCGAAAATTAATGCACGTAACGCAGCCGATGAATCGCCTGAGGGAGACGGAATTCTCTTTACTATAGCCTCGAAAAGTTCGTCAATTCCCGTTCCCTGCCTTGCAGAAACCAGAAGAGCGCTTTCCGCGTCAAGGCCGAGGTCTTTTTCAATTTGTTTTTTTACCCTTGGCACATCGGCCGCCTGCATGTCTATTTTATTTATTACGGGAACTATTTCCAGATTGTTTTCAAGAGCCAGATACATATTTGACAATGTCTGCGCCTGTACTCCCTGCGTCGCGTCCACAAGAAGCAAAGCCCCTTCGCAGGAATTAATGGCGCGGCTCACTTCATAACTGAAATCCACGTGTCCCGGAGTGTCAACAAAGTTAAGCCGGTATTCCTTTCCGTCTATTGACGTGTAAGGTATTGTTACCGCCTGGCTTTTTATTGTTATGCCGCGCTCGCGCTCAATATCCATATTGTCCAATATCTGATCCATAAAGTAACGGTCTTCTATCAAATTGGCTTTTTGAATGAGTCTGTCCGCGAGGGTGGACTTGCCGTGATCAATATGCGCGATTATGCAGAAATTTCTTATATTTTGAACCATCGTACACACTATAACGTTAAGAAAAAAAAACCGCAAGTATACGGGTTTATTTTTTATGCTGCGACGCCATAAAGTTCAATAATTCTTCGGGCGGTTCAGCCATTTTAAAAATTGTCTGCGGATTATGCAAGACCGTAACCCAGCAGATATGTTCGTAAACATTGCGGCTGAAGCGCCTATTAAAAGCTTCGTTGTTAAAATTGGAAAGAAAATCGGCGGACTTGTTATGAAGAGCCGCTTTCAGGCAAACCTGAATGTACTCGTTATCCGTCAATAGATCGTCTCTTATCAGTTTAAAATTGTTGGCTATATCGGGACATCCCGCCGCTTCCATGCAGATGTGAAAATAATATGTTTTGTCGATAATGTCGGGATTGATATTTCTGAGCGCAAAACTGTTTTTTTTAACCGCCAAAAGGGAAAGTTCGGCGTACAGCTTGCCGTCATGCAGTTTATCAGTATTAACATATTTTATGGAACCAGGATTCTCGTTTACCGCGTTCATGCAGTATTTGACGTAGGTTTCAACGTTCATTGAATCAATATTTTTAAGCGACCTAAGTCTCTTTACCATCTGCCGCTGTCCCTGCCCGTCATACATGAATAAAATTTTATGTCCCTTATTAGCAAGGGCGTTTATTTTCTCCTTTATCTCCGTAATTGTGTTTATGCTGAAAATATTTTCTTCTATGTTCAGAATTTTTAATTTTGGCAGGGTGAAAATTGAATTGGGAAGTTTGTCCAGAATATTGTCATAAAGCTGAATTTTTTCAAGATTTTTTAAATTCCCTATTTTTTCGTCGATTTCTGAAATTCCTGTGCTTCCTATTTCCAGAATTTTCAGGTTATCAAGGCTGTAGAGTGATTGAGGGATATTCTGCACCATGTTGCCTGCAAATGAGAACTCCTGCAAATTCTTCATATTACCGAATATTTCGGGCAATTCGGTTAATTTAAATTCACTTCCCCAGATATTCAGGTTTTCAAGATTTTGAAGCCCGTTTATCGAATTAAGTACGTTCCCTTCAACAAGCAAATGCCGCAGTTCAAGTTTCTTTAATCCTGACAGCGAAGAAAGACCCCGATGGCCTGCCGCGGCGTCAATGCCCGACAGAGTTAACGATTCAAATTTCCTGCAGGAAGAAAGTATTTTTACGGCGTTTTCAAGATTAAAAGTTTTCCGGTATTTGTAGAAAGGATCAGTTATACAAACCTTTTTCAGGGCAGAATGATTGCTAAAGGAATCCGGCAATTCTGGAACACTGCCTTTTTCATACTTTATCGCGAAAAATAATTCCTCAAGGTTTTCAAAAGCTCCAAGGTTTACCGGCAACGCGGCAGGCGAATAAATATCAAAAAAAAGAGTTTTTAATTTCGGAGTAACAGGTATCTTGTCGGGAATATTCCAACTTTTGTTTATCCTTAAATACAAATTCTCAAATTTTTGAGCTTGAAAAATTCCAAGGGGAAAATTTGAAATCTCGCTGCAGCGGCAGGAAAGATTGGTTAAATTGGGAAGAGAGAAAATAAAATCGGGAATTTCCGTGATTCCGGTATGAGAGATATTCAGCGTTTTAAGCCTTTTGCATTCTCTTAAAACAGGAGGAACTTTTTTCAGGGCCGGCTGACTGTCAAGGTTTATCTCATTTACGGTGTCTTTTACTTTGGATATACGGGCGGCGATTTCGTCCATGCTTTTGCATAATATACCTTCCTGCGCTATCCCAAGATCGGGGTCTTCTTTTACATAATGAAGGTCCAGTAATTCCATTTGTATTATTAAATCACTGTATCTGAAAAAGTTCAATTGTTTTGATTTGACATTAATATAAAGTCAACTATAATGACTTATTATGATTGAACTGTTTAACCACGGGGTATACTTAATAAACGGGAAAGAAATAATTCCCGACGACGAGCAGGCCGAAAAAAAACTGAAGCAGCGCGGTATTTCCGTTTGCGCGGAAGACGCCCGCAAGGGAACGATTTCCCACGGGATTCTTGGCGCTCACAACACAGGCGACGAGCGTAATTTACGTTTAAAATTTGACTCTTTGACTTCCCATGATATTACCTATGTGGGGATTATTCAAACCGCCCGCGCAAGCGGCATGGAAAAGTTTCCGATACCCTATGTGCTGACCAACTGCCATAACAGTTTGTGCGCGGTCGGGGGCACGATAAATCAGGATGATCATGTGTTCGCCCTTTCTGCGGCGCGAAAGTACGGAGGCGTTTATGTGCCGCCGCATCTTGCCGTAATACACAGCTACAACCGCGAAATGATGGCGGACTGCGGGAAAATGATTCTCGGCTCAGACAGCCATACGCGCTACGGCGCGCTGGGCACGATGGCGGTCGGCGAAGGCGGCGGGGAACTTGCAAAACAGCTTGTCGGCAGAACCTACGATATGCCCGCTCCTGAAATTGTGGGAATTTACCTTGAAGGAGAGCCTGTTCCGGGAGTCGGCCCCCATGACGCCGCGCTTGCGATTATCGGGGCGGTGTTTAAAAACGGTTATGTGAAAAACAAGGTGATGGAATTTATCGGAGACGGAGTCGATAAATTGCCGGTAGATTTCCGTAACGGAATTGACGTAATGACAACGGAAACCGCCTGCTGGTCTTCGATATGGAAAACCGATTCATACGTAAAAGAATACCTTGAAAATCGGGGCAGGGGAGAAGGTTATAAAGAACTTAAACCCGCGGATACAGCGTACTATGACGGTTTTATCAGAGTTGATCTTTCAAAGATTGAGCCGTCTGTCGCTCTGCCGTTTCATCCAAGCAATGTGTACACGATTAAAGAGTTGAATAAAAACGCGAAAGATATTTTCGCGGATATCGAAAAAGAAAACAAAGGCGCGGGCTTGGGACTGAAATGCCGCGGCGCGGCGGTATGGGCGGATCAGGCGGTTATCGCAGGCTGTTCGGGCGGAATTTTTTCCAACATCATGGCGGCTGCGGACATAATTAAAGGACACTCAACCGGCAGCGGTAATTTTTCCCTGAGCGTGTACCCGGAAAGCCAGCCTACTTTTCTTGAACTTGTGAAAAACGGCGCGGCGGAAACATTTATGAAAGCCGGCGTCCTTGTAAGAGAAGCCTTTTGCGGCCCGTGTTTCGGCGCGGGAGATACGCCGGCAAACAACGAACTTTCAATCCGTCACGTTACGCGCAATTTTCAAAACCGCGAAGGCTCAAGGCCTGCGGACGGGCAGAACGCTTTTGTCGCGCTTATGGACGCGCGTTCCATTGCGGCTACCGCGGTTAACGGCGGAAAAATCACCTCCGCTTCGGAAATACCCGCTAATTACGGCAAGTACAAATTCTTTTTTGACAAGGGCATATACGACAAACGCGTTTACAGCGGCGTCGGGAATCCGCTTCCCGAAACGGAGCTTGTTTTCGGCCCGAATATCAAAGACTGGCCTAAAATGCCCGCGTTGCCCGATAACCTTTTGCTGAAAATTGTAAGTTTCATTACGGATGCCGTTACTACCACAGATGAGCTTATTCCGTCAGGCGAAACTTCCTCGTACAGATCAAATCCGCTGAAACTTGCGGAATTCACTTTAAGCAGGAGGGACCCTTCTTATGTAAAGCGGGCTAAGGAAGTGAACGGCTTTGAGGAACAGAGGAAGAGCGGGAACGCGGGAAGCGAGGTACAGGAAATCTTTTTAAAACTTAAAGGCATTCGCGGCTGTGAAGGATTTTCGCTTTCCGAATTGGGAATTGGCAGCGCGATTTTTGCCCGCAAACCCGGAGACGGCTCGGCGCGTGAACAGGCCGCTTCCTGTCAGCGGGTGCTGGGCGCATCAGCGAACTTTGCCCTTGAATACGCGACAAAACGCTACCGTTCGAACCTTATCAACTGGGGCATCCTGCCTTTCCTTGTAACTGATGAAAAAACCTTCTCTGACGGGGATTATGTATTTTTCCCGCATATTAAAAAGGCAGTGCGGGAAAAAACGGAACAGATCAAGGGCTATGTGTTAGGTGAAAACACGGGGGAAATAACGGTAACTTTGGGAGAACTGACGAATAATGAGCGTCAGATACTTATTGACGGCTGCCTGATAAACTACTATGCCCATGAGCGGCGTTAACGTCTTTGCCTGTTGACTGTTTCTCTGTCTGACAGCAAATTGCGGTCGTGAGGGAATTCCGCAAGCCCTTCATTTAAAATGCGTTCCGCTTCGCTGTAATTTCTTTTATTCCATTCCGCGGCAAACCGGTTATGGTAATCGACTGCAAGGTTGTTTTGATAAGTTCTTAAAGCCTGTTCCAAATCGCGGTTTCCGCCGAAAGCGTCAAGGTATTTTTCAATATATTGAATTGCCGCCCGCCAGTCTCTTGCGGGAGACGCGCAGAGAATTGCGGCTGTTTTTTGAATTGCGAACGTTCTTAATTCCAAAGCTCTTTTTTCGCCGATTTTGCCGTGCGCCCGTTCAACGGCGGAAATAACGGCATCGCCTTCCGCTGCCGTGCTGATCTGGTTGGCTCTTCTTAAAAGTTCCGCGTCTGTTAATGCGGAATCAAGCTGCGCGTAATCCGCGTTTGTAAGAACGTTTCTATAGTTTTCCAGAAAATTCCTTGCGTCCGCTGTTTTGTTTTCCCTGATATATCTTGCCGTTCTGTTGTTTACCGCCGCCATTGTAAATTCCTGCCAGCGGGCGGCATCCGGATATTTTAAAGACGCCGTTTCCGCCCAGCGCAGGCAGTCTTCCTCCCTGCCCGCCTTTAAAAGCCATGCGCCGTAATTAAAAAGCCTGTCCATAAGGTATTTTATGGGAGCCTCAAAAATAGTCCCGCCTGAATGATGAGATAAATTGACAGCTAACGATTCGCCCAGAAGCAGAACCGTTTTGTCAACGGCAAGGGGAACAGCCTGCGAAAAAAGATTCTGCCTTTCGTATTCGCTGATTCTGTTATTCAAGATAAGAGAAACAAGCTCTATCCTGCTGATTGTCTGGCGGTCGCGGTAGTTGCGCGCGGGAACGTAGGTAAAGCCCGTCAATGTTCCGAAATGATCGTGGAATTCTTTTCTGTTGCCGGGATCAAAACCGTAACGGTTTGTGGTTTCAACGTCGATATCCTCCCTGTCAATATGCACTGTTACAAATGCGTGATCCCTTGTTATTACGCCGCTTGTTTCAATACCCATGGCGTCGCATAGAATCATGTAAAGAACCGCGGAAGAAACGCAGTTGTACCTTCCGTTTGTAAAAATCGTGTCAACTCTGGTTTGATTTAACGAATATGATTTTAAAATATTGGAGTGTAAAAATGTCAGGATAAATTCCGCTTTTTCCTTTTTTGATGAGGGAAGATCGGCCGAGTTATTAATGGCATGTGCGGCGGCGCGGATTTTTTCATAATTGGCGGAGGAAGAATCCCCGGATGCCCAAAGGCTGATCTGCGCAAGTTCTGTCCACGAATAACCGTTATTCCGCCTTCCGATATGGTGATATTCAACCGCTTTTGCTTCGGGAGTAAGGCGGGGAAAAGAGCCGCTTTGCCCGTATGCTTTATTAAAAGCCAGAAAAAACAGAAAGATTGACGTAATTATTTTCACAATTTACTATATCATATAAAAATGAAAAAAGTTAACAGTTACAGGAGAGTTTATGTCTGATTTTGACGCTGATTTAATAATTATCGGCGCAGGTCCCGCGGGACTTACCGCCGCTCAATACGGCGCGCGTGCCAATTTAAAAGTTCTTGTCTTGGAACAGCTTGCGCCGGGAGGACAGGTTTTAATTATTGACATACCGGAGAATTATCCCGGCAACGCCGGGCAGTTTGACGCCGACGGAAAAAAGATCGCGGAACCCAAAACAGGCTATGACTTCGCCCTTGATCTGCACCGTCAGGCGGAAGCGTTCGGAGCGTCTTTTTTTTCCGGCTCTGCGGTTTCATTAAAAAAAGAAAACGGTTTGTTTTCCGTATATCTTTCGGACGGCGGGGCAAAAAAGGCAAAAGCCGTAATAATGGCGGCAGGTTCAAAACCGCGCCTTCTTGATGTTCCCGGAGAAAAAGAATTCTCCGGAAAGGGAGTTTCCTACTGCGCTGTCTGTGACGGTAATTTTTATAAAGGAAAGAAAATCTTTGTAGCCGGCGGAGGAGACGCCGCCTGCGATGAGGCGCGCTATCTTTCGCGTTTGTCAAATCAGATAACGCTTGTTCACAGGCGGGACAGTTTCCGCGCCCAGAAAGCTCTGGCGCAAAGAACGCTGAATAACCCGAATATTAAAGTCCGCTTTAATGCCGTGATAAAAGAAATAAAGGGCGGACAAAAAGTAAAATCGGTTGTTCTGGCGGATACAAAAACCGGAAATATATGTGAAGAAGACACGGACGCCGTTTTTATTTTTATAGGCAGCGTTCCCCAGTCATCGCCGGTTCAGGGCGGATTGAACGTTAAACTTGACGATGAAGGATACATTGTTACCGATCAAAAAATGGCGACTAACATAGAAGGGCTGTTTGCCGCGGGGGATATACGTTCCGGGGCTTTCAGGCAGATTGTAACGGCCGCCGCGGACGGCGCGATGGCGGCTCACAGCGCGGCGCAGTATATTGACGGTATTGAATGACAGGATTTTCCCGCTGGCGGAAACTGGCGCATAAGGAAATTCACCGCGCCGAACTGCTGTTACGTGATATGGAAATAGACTGCGTAACCGCGTGCGCAAGGTTTCTTGAACATCCGGAAAGCCCCGTATGGAAACTTGCCGGAGGAAAGGGGAAAATTTCCGCATTGCTTATAAATTACGGAAGCGCGCTGATGCCTGTATTATGCGGCATGAAAGAAATACCCCGTCCCGGATTCATAAAAAAAATGGCGCGCTTAAAAAAAATTCATTCTGTGCAGGGGTTAAGGGAAGAAGTCGTCATATTTGAGAAAGAAATAGAAAAGACGGGCGGGTTTGTTACGGATACATTTGATTATGACCTTATGAGTCTTGACGTTTTGCCCCATGGAAAAGGAAAAGCGTTAAAATCAGCTAACCTTGTGTTAAGAACCCCTAAAATGACCGATTTGGATGCGCTGGCTCCGTTACAGGGAGCTTATGAACAGGAAGAGGTGATTCCAAAGGGAGCGGTTTTCAGTCCCGCCGCAAGCAGAATGAATATTATAAATATTGTTTCAAAAGGAAAAGTGCTGGCTGCTGAACTTAACGGACAGCTTGTGGGAAAAATAAACGTAAGCGCGGTTTCATTTACAAGGTATCTTATCGGAGGCGTTTATGTTCACCCTGATTTCCGCGGTTTGGGAATTGGGCGCAGAATGACGGAAGAATTTGTCTCGTCTTTAATAAACGAAGGAAGAGGAGTATCCCTTTTTGTAAAGAAAAACAACACGCCTGCGCGCAGACTGTATTTGTCAGTCGGTTTTCAAAAGAGGGGAGATTACCGCATAACATACTATTGAGTGAAACGATGATTTTCAGGTAATATCTGAATGTATGGCTTTTCTATATGAGACCCATCTTCACACAACCGGAGCGAGCAAGTGCGCGGTCTCCTCAGGATCGGAATATATTGCCGGTTACAGGGATAACGGTTACACGGGGATTATCGTTACGGACCATTTTTACAATGGAAATTGTTCGGTGGACAAAAAGCTTCCCTGGAAAGAGTGGGTGAACATATTCTGCAGAGGTTACGAGGAAGCGAAAGAAGAAGGAGATAAGCGGGGACTGGATGTTTTTTTCGGATGGGAAGAAACTTTTGAAAGCTGTGACGATTATCTTGTTTACGGACTCGGCAAGGAATGGCTTCTTGAACACCCTGAAGTAAGAACATGGACAAGGGGCGAACAGTACAGCGCTGTAAAAAAAGCGGGAGGCTGTGTAGTGCAGGCGCATCCTTTCAGGCAAAGGCACTATATACACAAGGTCATTCTTTCCGCCGACTGCGTGGACGCGGTTGAAGTCGCCAACTACGGAAATGACAGTTCTTTTGACGCTCTTGCTTACCGTTATGCGAAAAAGATAAATAAGCCTATGACGGCGGGAACCGATATTCACGACGCTTCGGCGGTTTATAATGATATGACTTTCGGAGTATATCTTGATAAAAAACTTGACAGTATCAAGGATTATGTGGACTGCGTCTGCAATAACAGAATTGCCGGGCTTAAAACGGAAAAGACAAGATTTGATTCCTGCAGCAATGACAGTATAGTGCTTCCTGTGGAAATACGCGGCAAGGATGACAGGATAACGCACAAACGTTGGAAGGAGTTTGTATGAATGAAAAAGCGGCTCATGTTCCGGAAAGGATAAAAGAATTAAGGGAAATCCTGGAAATAAGCGTTATGGATTTTGCAAAAGACACTGATATTCCCTATGAAACATACTGTAAATACGAAAATGGGGAGGAAGACATTCCGATAAGCGTTTTATATACGATAGCCGCCCATCTTGGAACCGATGTTACCGTACTGTTAACCGGAGAAGAGGCAAGGATGGACAGCGCGGCTGTATGCCGCAGGGGCAGGGGCGTTCAAATTGAGCGCTATCCCGGTTATGAATTTACCAGCCTTGCGTATAACTTTAGGCGCAGAACAATGGAACCTCTGCTTGTTTCGCTTGATTCGTCAAAACCTCAGGCGGCTCTTGTGTCTCATTCGGGGCAGGAGTTCAACTTTGTAACGGAAGGGCAGGTTAAGGTAACTGTAGTAAAAACGGAACATATCCTATGCGCAGGAGATTCAATTTATTTTGACGCCCGCCTGCCCCACGGCCAGTGCGCCGTAAACGGTAAGGCTCAATTTATTACAGTTATACAGGAATAAACGGTATGAATGAAATACTTTCACGTTACTGTTCAAGAATAGAATTTGAAAGCTACGAAGATTTTTACGAGAATTACGCGTGCAATGTGCCGCAGGATTTCAATTTTGCCTACGATGTTGTTGACGAATGGGCAAGGCTTCAGCCGGAGAAACTTGCCCTTCTTTGGACAGACGATGCCGGAACGGTGAAATCCTTTACTTTTACGGAAATAAAACGGCTTTCCGACAAGGCAGCCAACGCGCTTCTTTCGTTAGGTGTAAAAAAAGGCGACGTTGTAATGCTTATACTTAAACAACGCCCTGAAGTGTGGACTCTCATGTGCGCGCTGATGAAAATCGCGGCCGTCTGCATTCCGGGAACATATCAGCTTACAGCCAAGGATTTGGAATACAGGTGCAATATTGCCGATGTAAAACTTTTAATCACGGTAGATGACAGGGAATTGCTTGAAAATATCGCTGAATCCCGCCTGAATTCCGCAAAACCTCAAAAAATAGCCGTTTTAGGCAGCCTGATTCCGGACGGTTACATTGATATGAGCGCCGAAATCGAGAAAGCCTCAGGCGATTTTAAAAGAATCCCCACGGCGGCAAAAGACCCGATGCTTGTTTATTTTTCTTCCGGCACTACGGGAATGCCTAAAATGGTTTTGCATAACCACAGCCTGCCTTTGGGGCATATTGTTACGGCAAAATACTGGCACTGTGTCGAGGATAACGGCGTTCATCTTACGCAGACAGATTCGGGGTGGGCGAAATTCGCGTGGGGAAAAATCTACGGGCAATGGATATGCGGAGCCGTTATAGGCGTTTATGACACCGAAAAATTTACGCCTAAAGGAATGTTAGACGCCATCCAGAGGCTGCGGCCTGTAACTTTCTGCGCCCCCGCGACAGTGTTCCGCTACCTTATAAAAGAAGACCTTTCCGGGTATGATTTCAGTTTTATCCGCCATACTTCGGTTGCGGGAGAACCGTTAAGCCCGGAAGTTTACAGCAAAATGCTGGAACTTACCGGCCTTGAAATACGCGAAGGTTTCGGACAGAGCGAAACTTCCGTAATGGCGGCGGTATTTAAATGGCTGCCTGTAAAGCCCGGTTCAATGGGCAAACGCGCTCCCCTTTTTGATTTAAAGCTGTTAGATGAAAACGGGGATGTCTGCGATGAGGGTATTGTCGGGAATATGAGCATTACCCGCGCCGGTAAAAATATGTATGAGTTCGAAGGCGGGAATCCCGATGAGCCTGTCCCCGTAATAGGGATGTCCGGTTCTCCCGGCGTGTTCAGGGGTTACTGGAAAGACAGGGAAATTACGGAAAACAGCTGGAAAGGCGAAGTCTATCAAACAGGGGACATGGCGTGGAGCGATGACGACGGCTACCTTTGGTTTGTCGGGCGGAATGACGATGTAATAAAATGTTCCGGTTATCGTATCGGCCCGTTTGAGGTAGAAAGCGCGCTAATGGAGCATCCTTCCGTGCTGGAATGCGCCGTAACAGCCGCTCCCGATCCTATGCGCGGGCAGGTCGTAAAGGCGACTGTCGTTCTTGCGCGGGGTTTTTCCCCAGGCGATGAATTAATCCGCGAACTTCAAAACCATGTTAAGCGCGTAACAGCGCCGTACAAATACCCGCGCATTGTCGAGTTTGCGCCTGAACTGCCCAAAACCATAAGCGGCAAGATACAGCGTAACGTTATACGCAAGAAAGACTTCGATTAACAGCTTAAAACCCGCGCGCCGCGTCCGCGTCCGAGCAGAATTCCCCCCGCGAAAACTGTAAGCGGCGCGACCAGCATCAGTCCGAAACAGCCGACCAATGTGTGTACAATTTCTGATGAAACCCAAACCATGTTAATTACATTTTCCAGCGGAACGCCCTGTGCGATAAATGTCATAATCATGGCGGTGTATTCCGCGGAATAGGCAAGCAGCAAAGTTGTGGACATAGTTCCTGCAGCCTGGCGCGCGACTGTAAAACCCGATTTCATAAGGCCGGCGCTTTTAAGCGCGGGCTGCTGTTTTTTGATTTCGTCCATAGCGGCGGCAATGTCCATAGCAAGGTCCATCATCGCGCCGGAAGCGGCTATGAAAATCCCCGCTATAAAAAGATGTGCCAGATTAAGATGGCCGTAACCGGTAAAAAGAAGACTCTCCGTAAAAGGACGCACCGCGCCGTGGATTTTAAACATGCCGGTAAATATAAAAGCCAGTATTGAAGTAAAGATGACGCCGCTTGACGCTCCGAGAAAAGCGACAAGCGCCCGGCGGGAAAGTCCGCCTACCAGAAACATTATTATCGCGGTTATCAGCAATGTTATGATCAACGCTCCGAAAATCGGGTCCCAGCCCCGGAGAATCATCGGATAGAGAATGCGGATTAAGGAAACGGCGGAGAAAACAAAAGTGATCAGGATTTTGATTCCCATCCAGCCCATAATCAATATCATAAACGCTGTAAAAACAGCGCCCAGAAAAACGGTTTTTCCTGTACGGTAATGATCAATAATCTGTACATGGGCGATTTTTCCGTCTTCGGTTAAATTCAACACCGCGAAGGCGATATCGCCCGGCACAAAAGCCTTGTCAAGTTCCATCTTTCCCATCATGTTATTTGATGAAGAATAAACCTGATTTCTGAAACGTCCGGAAAGTATTTTTACTTCCAACTGCTGTTCTCCCTGTCTTACAGGGCCTATTATCTTTAGCCTCTCGTTGTTTACTTCGATAACGCGCGCTCTGGCTCTGACGGTGTTTGACTGAACCGCGCTTCCCTTATAACCTGTGGGAACGGCCAGTATCAAAAGCGTAAGAAGGCCGGAAATGATAATAAAAATTGTGTCTCTTTTTGACTCTTTATAGTAACCCATGAGGGATACTGCGCCCAACCACCTGCTGCGCAAGCGGTCAGGCGGAGCGTTTTTAAAAAACTTCATTCCTTGTTATTGCACCTTCAAATTCATCACGCTTGCGAGTTTGCGGAACAAATCCGTATTGTCGTAGTAACCGCCGAAAATTTCCTGATGCACTCCTTTCGCAAAGGTGGGAACCGGAACGCCTGTATGCGCGTAACTTGTCCAGCCGATGCCCGCGGTTTGGTTCATCATCTGAGTCAGCTTTATTGTAAGCGGCTCATAGCCTCCGTATAGCAAATATCTGTCTTCGGCAAATGAGCGGACCTGTTCGTTTCCCATTGAACGCTGAAAGGCGAATTCAACCTGCTCTTTTTGAAAAGCGGAAAGGGAGTCAAAATTGATTCCGAATGACTCTTTTATTGCCGGCAGCAGATCGGTGAGTTTTGCTCTGTCTGCCGGAGTTTTTGCCTTGTATGGTTTCAGCACTTCATCGTCAAAAGCGACATAAGACCTTTTTTGCAGCGCGACTTTGTCAAAAAACGTGTCGTACTGTGTTCCGGCAAAACCGATTGTTAAACCTCCGGTCTCGTGATCGCCTGTTACTACGATCAGTGTGTCCGCGGGATGATTTTTTGCAAAGTCAAGCGCAACGCGGATAGCCGCGTCAAGGGCAAGAACGTCCTGAATAGCCGCGCCGGCGTCATTCGCGTGGCAGGCCCAGTCAACTTTTCCGCCTTCTACCATCATGAAAAAACCGTTCGGGTTGTCAAGCAATTCAATGCCCTTTTTGGTGAAATCGGCAAGTGAAAGATCGTTCGGTTTGCGGTCAATTTCGTAAGGCATAGCTCCGTCATCCTGTAAACGGGGGCTTATAGCGATGACTTTTCCGCTTCCCGGCTTGAGAGCGTTAAAACCGTCTCTTGTGTCAACGTATGTATAACCGTTGGCTTTCGCGATTTCAACCGCGTCCTGCTGATCGTTGTTTCTCCCCTTCCTTTGGAGAATTGAACCTCCGCCGTAGTACTCAAAGCTGCTCTTCGCAAGCTGGACTGCTATATCGTAGTAATCGCTGCGTGACGGAGCTTTTGCGTAGAAAGACGCAGGCGTCGCGTGGTTCAGCGTTACGGATGACACTATGCCGACTTTCATTCCTTTTTCATGAATGTATTCGGTAATAGGCGTGAATTTCCGCGTTTTGCCCGCGTCCATGTTGATGACGCCGCTAAGCGTTTTTCTGCCCGTCGAAATCGCCGTTCCGGCGGACGCCGAATCGGTGATAAAAGTTCCGGCGTCATATGTAGTGGTCAAGCCCGTTACCGGAAACTGGCTGAAGCCCAGCTTTGTAATGTTTATATCCTTTGAAGAGCGCGCTGTGGAAAACACTTCGGCTGAGCTGACCTGCGGCATAGCCATACCGTCTCCGATAAATAAAAACACGTATTTTGCCTGTCCGTCGCCCGCAACCGTAACGTTACGTGCGCTTTCTTCAGTGCCGCCTTTCGCGAACAACGGCTGGAAAACAAGCGCAGTCAAACACAATAAAACTGCAATTTGCTTTTTCATACAATCCTCCTTGCAGGTTTCTGAAATTTCAGAACCTTTGTCTTTTAAAGTTGTATTCAAAATAAATAAGTAATAATAAAATTTTGTTTGACGAATGTTAAAATTCTGTAAGAATTAATATTGTGTCGGCTTTACACCTGTAAAGTAAAATACGGTAAAAATTTTACTATACATCGGTGGTTAGTTGCACTAACCGTTAAAATTCTGATTAGTTTGAAAAATATCAGAGTTATGCGCCCATAATCCGTCATCTTAAAATTCATGTGATATGCGAATTACAGGTTACAAATTCTGATATATGTGATATAATGACAAATCATGTGGCAGTTTAGCAGTAACAGGGGGAAGAATTTTTATCTCATTTTTTCTGTTATGGGATTGCTGGTCTCCCTGTCGGTATGTGTCATTATGTATTTTCAGTTTAACGATTTCACAAAGAAATCTTACTTTACCACTCTGGAAAATACGGCAGTAATGGTGAAAGAGCTGTATCCCGCAATTTACGATGTCGATCGTATAAAAAAAGGTTTTCTCAACAACGAAGACTGGATATGGGAAATGCACGATGAATGGGTAAAAATCAAAAAAGCGCATAATCTTGCCTATATTTATTTTATGGAAAGAACGCCTGACGGGAAAGAGTATCTGGAGATTATGGATACGTTCTATACAAGAGACATGGATATATCGTGGCTTGGCTCTGAAGTATGGGAGGATGATGATGTTCCGCCGGGTGTAGATGACGCGTGGAACAAGCAAAAAATTACCTTTTCGCCTTATCCTTCCGAAGAAGAACAATGGGGCACCGTAGAATCCGCATATTACCCGATTGTAAAAGACGGAAAGACAATAGGAATCCTGGGAGTAGATTATAAAATTTCCGATATAAACGCTTTGAAAGCCCGTATATTATTTTTATTGGTAATCGCTTTTGTCGCGTCGGTCGCTCTTACAGGAGTGCTTGCGTATGTCGGCTCACGTTCAGTTGTTGTTACTATGGAAGAAAGAGAAAAAACAACACGCGAGGCTGTTGAACGCCAGATGGAAATTGAAAAGCTGATGAACGCCTTAAAAAAATCATCAGAAAGCAGAACCGCTTTTCTTTCCAATATTTCCAGTTCAATGGCGGACCCCATTAACCATATAATAAGAATTTCCTCAATGCTTTCCAAATACACGGAAATTACGGAAGATCATCATAAGAATCTTGAAATAATAAACGATGAGGGAATGAAACTTTTTACCGTTATTAACGATATTCTTGACATTTTAAGAATAGAATCGGGAAAGCTTAAATTTAACCCGGTAAAATATAAATTGCCGAAACTTATACATGAAATAACATCTTCATACACAGTTTATACGGAAACCAAACCAATTCAGTATAAATTGATTATTGATGAAAATCTGCCTGTAAACGTTATCGGCGATGAGCTTCGCATCAAACAAATCTGCCATCACATTATGACTAACGCTTTTAAGTACACCAATACAGGCGGCATAACAGTTGACATAACGGGTAAATTGAAAAATGAGCATTTAATGCTTGTCATAAAAATCATGGACACCGGAATCGGCATGACGGAAGAAAAAGTGCAAAATGTCTTTACCAATTACGGACAGGGGAGCGGAGGGCTTGGGCTTTTCCTCTGCAAACAGTTAGCTGAAATAATGAAAGGAACTCTCTCCGTAACCAGCGAGAAAGGCAAAGGCAGCGTTTTTACATTGAGCGTGCCGCAGAAACTGCTGTCTAACGAAACAATCGGGCCTGATACGGCAAAAAAACTTGCTGCGTTTAAAAATTAATAAAAATTATAAAGAGGTGTTTATGGTAATAAAAGGTTATGTGGAAGTTTAAAAAAGGGAAAAATTTTTATATAATTTTTTCCGTAATGGGATTGCTTATCTCACTGTCGGTTTGTACGATTATGTATTTTCAATTTGACAGAATAGTAAGAGAATCTTATTTTGGCACTATGGCGAATGTAGCCGCAATGATAGAAAAACAATACCCCGTTTTACACGATATTTATAAATTGGAACAGGGCGCTGCAAATGATGAGGACTGGTTTTGGGAAATTGCCGGTGAATTGAATAATATTGCCGAATCTTTTGGCCTTTCCTATATTTATTGCATTGAAAGGACGGACATAGGGTATGTTTTCCGTATTTCTTCCGTAATATCCAGAGACAGCAATCCTGAATGGCTGGGCGGCCTTGTATGGAGCAAAAGCGACGAATATCCGTATGAAGTGGATAAAGCCTACGATACGCAGAAAATGGTTTTTTCCGACAGACCGTTTAAAGATGAATGGGGTACTTTGGTTTCGGTTTATTTACCGATCGTTACAAACGGAAAAACCGTGGGATTATTAGGGGCAGATTATGATGTTACCTATATAAATTCTTTGGAAAACCGCATTCTGTTCTTTTTAATAATACCTTTTTTTGCAGCGGTTGCCCTTACAGGGGTGCTTGCGTATATCGGCTCCCATTCAGTTGTTGTTACCATTGAAGAAAGAGAAAAAACAACGCATGAAGCTATTGAACGCAAACTGGAAATTGAAAGACTGATGAACGCTTTAAAAATAGCGTCAGAAAACAGGACGGCTTTTCTTTCCAATATCTCAAGCTTAATGGCGGACCCCGTCAACCATATAATAAGAATTTCTTCATCGCTTTCCAAATACACGGAGATTACGGAAGATCATCATAAAAATCTTGAAATTATAAACGATGAGGGAATGAAGCTTTTTACCGTAATTAACGATATTCTAGACATTTTAAAAATTGAATCCGGAAAACTTAAATTTAATCCTGTTAAGTATAAATTGCCGAAATTAATCAGCGAAATAACTTCCTCGTATTCGGTTTATACGGAAACCAAACCAATTCAATATAAATTGATTGTTGATGAAAAACTGCCGGTAAACGTTGCGGGCGATGAACTTCGCATCAAGCAAATCTGCCATCATATTTTAACCAACGCCTTTAAATACACCAATACAGGCGGAGTAACGTTTAGCATAACGGGCAAATGGAAGAACGAACATATAATGCTTATTATAAAAATCATGGATACCGGAGTAGGCATGACGGAAGAAAAAGCAAAAAATGTCTTTACCAATTACGGACAGGGGAGCGGAGGGCTTGGACTTTTTCTTTGCAATCAATTAGCTGAATTGATGAAAGGGACTCTGTCTGTAACCAGCGAGAAGGGCAAAGGCAGCGTTTTTACATTGTGTGTGCCGCAGAAATTGTTATCTAATGAAACAATCGGGCCTGATACGGCGAAAAAACTCGCCTCTTTTAAATTCTCATAGTCCTTCAGTCTCCGGAATTTAAGATTTAGCTGCCGGGGCAAGTCCAAATTATCAAAAAACGCCGAGATTCCGGCGTAGTGCTGCCTCAAAATAAAAATATAACCATAGTCAGATGGCATGAAGGGAGAAAACACCGAGGGATTTCCAGACTTCAGGATTTACAGCCTTATTCAGCGATACTAAAGCGACAACAATGTTGTGGACTTCCAGCTGGAATTGATAAACTTACTGCCGTTTTCACTGTCGATGCCTATGAAAGTGAAAGGGATGAAGGATTTAATGTCCAGCAGAGCCTGGGAAAACCATTTGTGGGCTTTGTTGAGTGTAGGATGCAGTTCAACCCGTCCGGAATACACGTCGGTGGCGGTTAAAGTCAGACAGAACTCACTTAAATCCGGCGTTCCGCAGTGATAGACAGTGTCAATTTCAAAGAAACTTGGTTTTTTGTCGGTGTCGGCAAAACATGTGCGGACAGGAATTTATTTTTTAAGCAGTTTCCCAGGTTTTGTCCCGCTTTTTCCTTTAAGTGCAAGTTTTTTCTTGTCTTGTTTCAGCTCTCTGTCAATAATGGACGGGCTGACGGATAAAAGCAGTTCCCTGTCTTTTTCCGTTATGTGAAACGGATGTTCAAGAAAGCCCATATGCTCCCTCATGAAAGGCGCGAGGATTTTCCCGTATCGGTAACAGAAGAACACCCGGATTGTATGCAGGACGATTACAAATCACCAGTATATTTCGGTTTCCTTCCTCCTCTTTTTCACCGCTTATTGGTGAAACCTTAAGTTTGACAGCTTTCCAGGCCATGTGTATAACTGAAGTTTTCTCAAATTGGCGGGAACATACAAAACGTATTTACGGTTGTAGCCTGTGGTTTTGACTAGTTTGTTAAGAATTACGATCTTCTCTTTTTTCTCCGCTTTTTGATACTGTTTGCTTATTTCTCTTGTTAACGCCTTTTTTTCCAGCATTGATAACCCTATTTGTCTTTCCGAACCTTCCTTCGGATAAGCATATTTGGGTTAGATTTTTATTTTGAGGCAATTTGCAAACTTGAAATTTTTATTAATTTATGTTATTTTATTATTCTATAATTTTATGGAAAATAAAGGAGAATTATATGGATAATCAGGAAATTAAGAAAAGAGCCAATGACTATATTGCCAAAGAAAAAGATCAAAATTTCAGAAACGAAGTAGAAAAACTTCTTTCCGCCGAAGACTGGAAAGAACTAGAAGACCGTTTTTACCGCGATCTTGAATTCGGGACAGGCGGTTTAAGGGGAGTAATCGGCGGCGGCTATAACCGCATGAATACTTTTGTTGTAAAAAGCGCGACGCAGGGGCTTGCGTCCTACCTTATAAAGACGTTTCCCCAAAAAGCCGCCGCGTCAGGAGACGGCGGGCTTAAAGCGGTAATCGCTTTTGACAGCCGCCGTTATTCCGTCGAGTTTTCCGAAGCCGCTGCGCTTATATTGGCGGCTAACGGCATCAAGACATATCTCTTTTCCGCGCTCAGGCCGACTCCCGAGCTGTCTTTCGCGATTCGCCATCTTGGCTGTGATACCGGCATTGTCGTAACCGCAAGCCATAACCCTCCGCAGTATAACGGCTACAAGGCGTACTGGAACGACGGCTCCCAGGTAATTCCCCCGCACGATACCGGAATAATAGACGAGGTCGCCTCCGTAAAAGACATAAAGGAAATTTCAAGGCAGGAAGCTCTTGATAAGGGCCTCTTAAAAATTATTGATAAAGAAATTGACGAACCGTATCAGGCGATGGTTAAGTCCCATCTTTTCAGGCCGCAGTTGATAAAAGAGAAAGCCGCAGAGGTAAAAATTGTTTACACCCCGCTTCACGGAACGGGCGCGTTTCATGTAGAAAAAATACTCGGCGATCTTGGTTTAAAAGTGATTACAGTTCCCGAACAGCGCGAAGGAGACGGAAATTTCCCCACTGTGGACTTCCCCAATCCTGAAGAAGCCGCCGCTTTGGACATGGCGATAAAACTTGGCATAAGGGAAAAAGCCGATGTAGTAATGGCAACCGATCCGGATGCCGACCGTTTCGGAGTCGCAGTCCCGAATAAAAAAGGCGAGTTTGTCCTTGTTACAGGAAACCAGATGGGGGTGCTTCTGGCGGACTACATTTTCCTTTCACTTAAAGAACTCGGAAGGCTGCCTAAAAACGCCGCGATGGTGAATTCAATCGTTACCACCGGAATGCAGAAAAAGACCGCCGAATATTACGGCTGCGAATGCGCGGAATGCCTTACAGGCTTTAAATGGATCGCCGATGTTATGCGCAAATGGGAACACGGGCAGGCCGGCGGCAAAACTTATGTTTTCGGAACTGAGGAAAGCTACGGTTACAATATAGAAACCGAAGTCCGCGACAAGGACGGAGTTTCGGCGGCAGCGCTTACCGCGGAAATGACCCTCTACTGGCGAAGCATGGGGAAGGGCCTTCTTGACCGTCTGGACGAACTTTACGCAATCTGCGGTTACTGGCAGGAATTGGGAATTTCCAAATACTTCCAGGGTCCGCAAGGGCCTTCAATAATGAACGGCATCATGGAAGAGTACCGTAAAAATCCGCCGAAATCTTTGGGCGGCATTGATATTGCGAAAGTCCGCGATATTAAAAACGGGGCGGAAGGGCTTCCGCCGAGCGACGTACTGCAGTTCTTCCTTGCTGACGGAACAATAGTGAGCGCCCGCCCAAGCGGAACGGAGCCGAAGATCAAATTCTACGCAAGCTGCTGTGCGCAGGTAGGGCAGGGCGGTCTTGAAAAAGCAAAAGCCGAAGCCGCCCACAAACTGGACGCAATAAGAAAGGATATCCGCGCTGTAATAGGGGATTAGTTTTAAGCGTAACTAAAACGACAGGTATTATTACATCCTCAGGAATTGTTCCGCGCTGCGGGCGAACCGCTTCTTAAGCCGCGTATGACAGGTATTTATCAAAAAGAAATTGGGAAAAATATTTTTGAAGTTTCAGTTTTTACAGACTACCGGTAAAATTTTAGCCGCTCAATTTCATCAGGACTGAGACCGGTGATTTTTTGAACCATTTCAACAGAAAGTCCCTGTGCCAGCGCGTTACGGGCGATTTCCTCGCGTTCTTCTTCCCGTCCTTTTTCCAGTCCTTGAGTTAAACCCATCCCAATGCCTTCCTCGCGGGCTTCTTCCTGCCAGACTTCTTTTGCCGTGTCCCAGTTCCATTCTGTTGTTAATATACTCATTATCTCTGAGTTCTTATTTCTTTTTTGATTAGCGGTCAGGAAAGCCGCTCTATTTCATCAAGACTGAGGCCAGTGATTTTTTGAATAAAATCAACGGAAGCGCCCTGCGCCAGCGCGTTACGGGCGGTAGCCAAAACACCCTCATCAAATCCCTCTTCCCGGCCTTGAGCCAAGCCCATCCCAATGCCTTCTTCCCGACCCTTTGATAAACCTTCCTCGCGGGCTTCTTCCTGCCAGACTTCTTTTGCCGTGTCCCAGTTCCATTCTGTCGTCAGCATGTTCATTATCTCCTTGGCGTGTTCTTCCATGAACCCTTTCAATATATCATGTTTGCGGCAATACGGCACGGCTTTTTTTATCGCTCCTTTCAGGGATAATCCTTCTCTTTGGTATTCCCTTACCTTCGATACCAGCGCGCTGTATTGGGCAAGCGTCCGGCATCTTTTTGCTATGCCCTCGTTCTTTCCCTCGTTTATGTTGATTATTCTCAACTCCAGTTCTAAAGCCGGAAACGCTTTTTCTGGTATGCCTAAACATTCAGTGCTTTCAAATAACTCGGAGAGTTTTAGCGTTTTCTCGTCGGGAAACGGCTTCATTCCGTTGTATAACACGAAAAACTCAGGCTGCGGTATTGATACTTTTGCCGATGAGTATATCTTTTTGTCTTCGATGATCTTTTCATACACCCTGCCTATGTACATAAGCAGGCGCAGAGCCATGTTGGGGTTTATTGTTGACTGGTGCTCAATCAGGACGACCAGTTTCCCGCCTATCTCAAAAGAAATGTCGTTATTCATGTCCATGAACAGAATGTCTTCGAGGGTGTTAATAACGACGGGGACATCGTTGCTGATTGTTATGCCTTCAAGGGCGCAGTAGAGTTCTCTTAATGTGTCGGGATTGCTGAAAACAAGAGAGAAAATGCTGCTTTTGAAATTTTCGTTAACTTTCATAATCTTACCTCCAAAAAAGTGTTTTCCCTTATATGGCGCGGAGGTGTGATTTTGCTTTACCGAGATTGGTTTTTTTGAAATTTATTTAGTAATTCCCTGACCACTGCGGATGATGACGAATGGATTGGAGTATTTGCGCAGGTACTTCCACTTTACCGTATTGCATCTTTTCCTCCGGTTTTTATTGTTTACCGGTAAATGCGGTTCTTTTGATGGTTACGAGGCAAATGGCTGTCGGATTGATAAAGTTTTCATTTCGTTATTTATCTTATATATCGTCCGAAGTACCTTTTTCGCTATTAAATTGAATTTTCAATATTTCCTTTTGCCGTTCGATTTCAGTTATCAATTCATCTTCGGTAGGCAGATAGGGCATATATTTTGCTGCAAATAGCTGTTTGTTTTCATTAAGAACAGAATATCGCGCTATTGTTTTATCGGTTTCGGTACAAAGCAAAATGCCGATTGTCGGGTTATCGCCTTCTCGCTTTTTCATATCGTCAAACATGCGGACATACATATCTAGCTGTCCTATGTCCTGATGTGTGATTTTATTCGTTTTTAGTTCAATAAGCACAAAACATTTCAGAATAAAGTTGTAGAATACCAAGTCGATATAAAATTCCGCCGTTTCTGTCTTTATTATCTGTTGACGAGATACAAAGGCAAAACCTTTCCCCAATTCAAGAAGGAATTGCTGAATGTGGTCGATGATGGCTTTTTCAAGTTCCGCCTCAATATAGCCGGAATTATTGGGAAGTCCGAGAAATTCAAGGACTGCGGGATTTTTGATGAATTCTAGCCTATCCTGAAAATCCGCTGTTTTTTCCTTCATTTCCGCTATTACGATGTCTTTATTCTGCGAGGACAGCAGACGTTGATAATAAAGGGTGGAAATGTTTCTGTCCAGGGTTCGGACAGACCAGTTGTTTTCGGAAGCTTCGGTAAGGTAGTACTTTACGGCATTTTTGTCGGTAAGCCTCATAATAAGCCTATAATGAGACCATGTTAGATTTGGCGCACACTGTGCGCCAAATTCAAAATTCATAAAATTCAGGTAAAATTGCCTGTATTCTCTAAGACAGCGTTCCGCAAAGCCTTGACCGAATTCGCCTTGAAGTTCTTCGGAGAGTGTTTTGATTACTTCCCTGCCGTATTCCGCCCGTTGTTTGCCGTTCTGTTCTTCTTCGACAATCCTTTTCCCGATAAGCCAATAGGCTTCTATCATTGCGGAGTTAATAGCTGTGTGGGCTTTGTTTCTGGCGGAGATGATGATTTGTTTTATTTCTGTGATATATGAATTTGTGTTGATAGACATTATGCCTCCTTTTTCATATTTCATTTATAAAGTAAATTTCTTTTTATAGAGAATAAATATTACTTTCAAAGTTGAATAACCAAACCTAATGGCGGTTTACGGTCTGGCCGCATAACCATGTAGTCAGACTGTAACCCGCTATTTTTCCGGTGTAAATTTAAACCCGTTTCCTTCCACGCTTACATTGCCTACCGCCGGGTACACTATGTGCATTCCGCCTATGGGAATTCTGTTCTGCGCAGCGTAATTTAAAACCTGCCTGCGGATTGACGCGGCTTCACTCTGGTTCATGTCGTAAGTCGCGCTTATTTCAGGAACGGGAAATTGCACAAGCGCGATGTGCAGAAGGTCCCCAATAACAAGGAATTTTGAGCCTGAGTTTTCAATTTGAAAAATCGTGTGTCCGGGAGTGTGCCCGTAAGCCGCAATAGGGGTAATTCCCGGAAGTATTTCCGTCAACCTCTGTCCGAATTGGCCCGGTTCAAAGGTAACTGTGTTTGAACTGTACGGGGCAAGAGCCGCAGCCGCTCCCTGATTCACATTTGTTTTGGTAAAGTATTCATGTTCCTTTGCTGAAAGGTATATTTTCGCGTTTGGGAAAGCCGCCTTCCCGTCCCTTTGAAGGCTGCCGAAGTGGTCCCCGTGCAGATGGGTGATAAGCACCGCGTTTACATTTTCAGGCTGAACCCCCAATGATTTTATTTTTTCAATTATTATGCCGCCTGATCCCGTGCCTGTGTCGATCAGGATATTTGAACCCTGCGCTTTAATTAAGAAGGCGTTGGCGGAATGTTTAAAACCGGAAGCGGGAATGTAACGGTTTATAACGGCGGGGTCCGCGCCGACAAGAATGCCGACGCTTCCGTTTCTTTCGGATTCTACCAGCATATAAACTTCAAGCTGCCCGACTTTGTACAAAAAAATGCCGTCATTCTCGTTTCCGTAGCCGTTTACGCCCATAGCGCCTAAAATTAATCCCATACACATGAATTTTTTCACTTTTGCCCCCTTAAATATTTTTATTTTTTTGATATATTAATAGTAACTGATTATGAAAATACGGGCAATATTTGCAATTACTATAACCTGCCTTTTGTCCTCCTGCGCAATCAATAAGCTGGCGATGAACGTAGTGTCCAACGCGCTTACAGGAGACGGCAGTTCTGATGTTTTTACCGGAGACCCCGATCCCCAGCTTGTGGGCGATTCCATTCCCTTTGCCATAAAAATGTACGAATCCCTTCTGTCCGCAAACCCCAACCATCAGGGGCTGATGCTGACAACAGGTTCTCTTTTTGTAATGTACGCCAACGCCTTTGTTCAGGGGCCTGCGGAAATGCTTCCGTCCTCGGAATGGGAAAAAAAAGAAGCTGCTTTAGCAAGGGCGAAACAGTTGTACCTGCGCGGACATGAGATTCTCAATAACGCCCTTGAAACAAAATTTCGGGGTTTCAGGCAGGCTTCGGCTTCAGACGGTAGTTTGCAGGCTATCCTGCGAAAATGCAAAAAAGAGGATGTCGGTCTTTTATACTGGACTGTTGCGGGAGGGCTGGCGGCTTATTCCATTGACATATTTGATTTTGAGCTGAGTTCCCTTATTCCAAAATGGACCGCGATGATACACAGGGCTTACGAACTTAATCCCGATTACGGCGGAGCTTCTCTGGATGAATTTTTCATTATTTTTTATTCATCATTGCCGGAAATGATGGGAGGAGACAAGGAAAAGGCGCAGTACCATTTCCGCAAGGCGCTTGAAAAAACTGACGGGAATTCTGCAAGCGCGTACATTTCCTACGCCCAGTCGATTAGCGTTCCCGCCCAGGATTACGATACATTTAGGGACTGTCTTGAAGAGGCTCTGGCTATTGATCCGAATGCGAATGTTTCTGCGAGGCTGGTTACAGTTATCGGTCAGAAGAAGGCGCGCTGGCTGCTTGACAATGCCTATATCTTTTTTTCTTTCCTTCCCATGCCGGATGATTATTGATAAAATTATTTTAAGGAGTACAGCATGAAAAGAAGCATATTGCTTTTTACCCTTGTATTTTTCTCGCTTTTCATTATAACTAATGAGGTTTTTTCCCAGCGCGGAGGCAGAGCCCAGGAAGTTATAGAGGTGCGTCTTGGCTCCCCATTGCCTAGAAATTCCGACTGGGGACGGATGCTGGATCGGATATCGGCCGAATGGGCGCGTGTTACCGACAATCAGGTGCGGCTTCGCGTCATTCATGACGGGCTGGAAGGCAGCGAGACAAAGATGCTTTCTTCGCTTAACGCCGACAATATTCAGGCGGCGGTTTTTACATCATCGGGACTATCTGAAATTTGTCCCGCTGTAGTAACGCTGAGTTTTCCGTTTTTAATAAAAAACAATGCGGAACTGGACTTGGTTTTAAAAGACATAATGCCTGTTCTGGATGATCAGGTTAACAAAAATTTTGTCGTTATCTCATGGTCAAAAGGCGGCTGGGTTTATATATTCTCCAAAGAATCCGTAATAACGCCTGAAGATTTACGCCGCCAGAAATTCGGAACAAGCGCAGAGCTAAGGGATTTAAATACCGCGTTCAGAACCATGGGGTTTAACCTTGTTGAAAGCGACATGGTTGATATTGGCACAAAACTTGCAAATAACGTTATAAATTCTTTTTATTTGATTCCTGAAGCCGTAGCCCCTCTTGGCTTGCACAGAAATCTGTCGAACATGCTGGATATGCCCATAGCTCCTGTCATGGGCGCAATTGTTATGAACCGCGTTACGTGGAATAAATTGGGGCCGGACAGGCAGCGTGATATAGTAAGGGTTACCCAGCGCATGGCTGCCGAATTTGAAACGTCAATGTCCAGGACTTCGGTAAATGCCATTACGGCAATGAGCAGGGAAGGGTTAAAATTAAACAGGCCGACCGCCGCGCAGCAGGATTTATGGCGCGCGGAAGTAGACAGAGCCATGCCCATGCTTGTCGGCAGTATAATAGACCGTAATTTGTATAATCAGATAAACCAGATACTTGACAGATCAAGAAACAGGCGCTGATTAAATGAACAAAATATTACAGGCGGTTAAATCCTTTAAATTATCCACGCTGGAAAAAGCAATATGTTTCGGAGCTCTTTCATTTCTGGCTTTAATACCCATTGTTGAATTAATACTGCGTCAATTTAAATTGACAATTCATGATTCCAGACTGATAATAACGCACCTTTTTCTGGTCTCGGGGTTTTTTACCGCCATGCTCACCTCAAAGTATGGGGAACATATTTCAATTACCGCGGTTCAATATATTAAAAGCGCAAAAATAAAGAAGATTCTTACAGCAGCGGTTACGCTGATCTCTGTTTTTATACTGACCATACTTGCGTGGAATTGCGTCTCTTTCATTAAATACGGCCTTATGGGAAAAGTTATCGGGTATGTGCCGGATAAAATCATTGCCGTTGTAATGCCGCTTGGCTACACTGTAATAGCTGTCAGATTTTGCCTTAAACTTCAAACCGGAAAAGAGAGACTGCTTGCTTTTCTGGCAATGCTTGCCGGCACTGCCGCCGCGCTTCCTGCCGTCGCAAAAATTATCTGGGGTTTTGAGCCGCCTGAGCCTTTTTATTCATGGGTAAATTCGCTTTATGACATTGCGTTTATAATTCATGTTCCGGCAATTGTCTTTCTGATACTGGCGGCGTTTTTGGGAATGCCTCTTTTTTCGGCAATGTGCGGCATTGCCATGGTCATACTGCAGGCAGCGGGGCGTGAACCGGACGCCGCTTCCATTCAAATTTATTCCGCGCTGACGGAGTTGGACATTATTGCCATCCCGCTTTTTACGCTTACGGGTTTTTTCCTTTCGGAAAGCAAGGCCGGAGTGCGGCTTGTACGAACTTTCAGGGCGTTTTTCGGATGGCTGCCCGGCGGCATGATAATCGCGACAATTATTATCTGCGCGTTTTTTACATCGTTTACGGGAGCGTCGGGGGTAACTATCCTTGCGCTTGGCGGAATACTTTATACAATACTCAGTGAAAATAAATATACGGAAAAATTTTCCATAGGGCTTCTTACCTCTGTCGGCGGAATCGGCTTGATGTTTCCGCCGAGCCTTCCGATTATTCTGGTGGCTTCCACAAGCAATACTATACTTCACTTTATGAACATACCGATAAAATACAACATTATTGATTATTTTATCGGAGCGCTTATACCCGGCATTATTCTTGTCGCCGCGATGATCATTACAGGCTTTGTTCTGTCCGCAAAGGTAAAAATATCAAAAGAACCTTTTAATTCCAAAGAAGCCCTGCTTTCGCTTAAAGAATCGTTTTTTGAAATCCTGCTTCCGATAATATTGGTTGTGGGTTATTTCAGCGGACGTCTTACTCTCGTGGAAGCAAGCGCCCTGTCCGTAATATATATTGTAATTGCGGAAGTTTTTATAAATAAGGATATAGCCTTACGTGATATTTTTAAAGTTTTTTCAAAAGCCGCCCCTGTAACAGGCGGGATACTTGCAATTCTTGCAATAGCGAAAGCCCTTTCCTATGCTTTTGTTGATTCAGGCGTGCCGGAAAATTTTGCCTTCTGGATGCAGAATTCCATAAGTTCAAAATTTGTTTTCCTTTTGCTTTTGAATCTCGCTCTGCTTGTGCTTGGCTGTTTAATGGACATATTTTCCGCAATACTGGTTTTCCTTCCGTTAATTGTTCCGCTCGGCTATGCCTACGGAGTTGATCCTGTACACCTTGGGATGATTTTTATTGTAAACCTTGAGGCCGGATTTTTAACTCCTCCTGTCGGGATGAACCTGTTTCTTGCAAAATACCGTTTTGAAAAACCTTTTATGCAGATTTGCCGTTATGTGCTGCCGTTCCTGAACGTCAGGTTTGTCATTGTGCTTCTTGTAACATACCTGCCGTTCCTGAGCACTTTCCTTATAAATCTTTTTAAATAAAAAAACGGCCCGTTACGGAATTATACAATGTCATTTTACTATGTTTTAAAGATTCATCTTTACTATATAATATAAAAATATCCGGCGGCAAGCGTGAACTTTCGGTTCAAATAAATTGTTGTTTTCCAATCAGGCAGAACGGCTGCGCGGTTTAACAAGAAGCATGTAAAGCAATAAAACAAAAAAGTACGCTAAACAGCACAGAAGTGAGATTAAAGCCATCTTGTCCGATCTCGGCGCCATGCCTATCAGGAGCAGCACTGGGAAGCCAAAGCCTATTCCGAATGAACTTCCAAGAACCAGGTTATTCGCCGCCGGAGTTTCAAATTTCGGATCGGCTTCGCGCAGAAGAAGAACGCCCGAACTTATTACGCCCGTCATCATTCCGAACATGGAAAGAAAACCTTCGTAATAATAATCAGGGTAAAGTTTTCTGCATATCCATCTTAAATAAAACAGCGTAACGGCAGCGCCGGCAGCGCACATTAATATAAACGGAAGCCACAAACCCGCCAATTTTTCAAAGTTAATTGTACAAATTCCTGTTACTATCATCAGGTCAAATGAATATCCGGCAATGCGCGCCAAAAGATAATTGTTTTGATATTGACGCTTCATAAAGCCGGTTTTATGGAATAATTTTATTAATCCGCGTAAAGTAACCGCAATCAAGGAACCGAATATAAAATTAAACCCCCAAATTATAGGTATTAAACTTTTTGCAAAGTCCGCGCCTGTTGACAACAGTATTTTTGTTAACCCCACCGCCAAAGCGTATGTTGCAAAATATACGACAAGTACAAGAGCTATCTGAATTGAAAATTTGTCTATTGATTCCGAAACAGGAATTTCGTTTTTACTTTCGTAGTCCTCTATGCTGGCCGTATGTTTTACCGCCGTTTCATCTATTTTCCTAAGCAAATTCTTTTTTCTTAGAATATTCAGATAAATAACGCCGAAGGTGCAGGCTACCAAAAAGCCCGTTGCCGCGATGGACAAGCCGAAAGCCTGTCCGCCTGAAAAACCAAGAGCTTCGTAAGTTAAGCCTACATTATTTGCCTGTCCCGGCCCCTGTCCGAAACCCATCGGCAGTAAAATACCCGCGGCTTTGAAAAGATTGGGGCGTATTGTATATGCCAGAGCGATTGAAATTGAAAGCCCTACAGCGCCCTGAAGCAGATATGAGCTGACGATAAGCGCTCCGCTTTTCGCTCCGATAAATACTTTTGAATAACTGATTTCCTTTTTTGGAATGATAAGCGACAGAGCGATAAAGCCAATCGCGATGGTATGGTATGTTACCATTTCCATTAGCTTGACATCCAGTTTTACAATGTTAAATGTCCTCAGTAACAGGGCAATAAATCCGGCTAGCACCGCGGTAGGCATAAGTACTTTTTTTATTAAAGGCACTTTCAACCTGATAATATTTGCAGCTATTAAAATCGCGGCGATAATTCCCATCTGATGAATGAAATTCCATAACACCGTGTTGTTGTTTGAAAAATCCATATCTTACTCCTTTACCGATTTCATAATTTTTAAAAAATCCGCGTACTTTAACGCGCTTCTGGGATGTTTGCTGTGGATTTCAAATACTTTATTTTTGTTTGTAGAGAAGAGAATTCTCATCATTGCAAAACATGACATTTCAATTATTGTTTCAAACGGAAAATCAAACGACTTTTCGGAGATTCGGTTTTCACAAGTAATCAAAGACAGCCTGTTTTTGTACAAACAGAGTTTTCCCTCCGCGACAAGAGTGCTTTTGGTGTAATTCTGCACTTCAAATAATTTCTGGCCGGTATCCGTAAAAATCGGAACATTTTCATCCATGCCGTTTGCTGTACCGGCAAGTCTTTCAACTTCTTTCCTCTGCCAGTTACACCAGTCTGTGATTGTTTTTAGCGGGGGGGGGGGGGGGGGGGAGGGGGTATCCTTTGAATTCGGGATTTCAAAATAATTCAATTCGTTGAACCGCACCTGAAAACCGCAAACGCATGACAAAATGTCTGCGCAGCTTGTTAATGTGCCGAATTGTCTGCATTTCGGGCAGCAATAAAGAACTGTTTCAAGATATTCAGCCCGGTTTTTCCCCCGGTAAACAACAGGATTTTTTTCCTGTTCGCCGTAGGCGCTTACGTTTATGTCTTTTATTATCGCTTTGTATATTTCTTCTTCCGTCATGGAGGCGATTTTTTCCGGGCTGTAAATTTGAACGGGATTTCCCTCCATTTTTCCCTTTCGGATAAAACGCGCCCATCTTGGATATGTAAAATAACCGCCTGTAAACCGGTACGTTACCAATGTAACTCCGGCTCTTTTTACAAGTTTACTGATAGAAGGCTGTATTTCGTATGGTTCGCCGTTAAACGATGTCATCCCTTCCGGAAAAATACAAATATTGCATTTGTCTTTAAGCCGCCTGAAAATTGTAATGACAGTTTGGGTTTCCTGCGCTGTTTTTGCCCGTACTATCGGTGAAAAAAAATACATGAGAAGCCTGCTCTTTAACCCCATCCTTAAAAGCTGATCTGTCGCGACATAGTACATGCATCTTCCGAAACTGAACCCTATAAGTATCGGGTCTACATTTGTAACATGATTTGATATTACAATGTACGGCGATTGGAGGTTTTCAATTATTTTGTATTTAAAATTGAACTTGCGGGCTATAAAATGGCGGGAAAGTATCCATAAGGCTCTGTAGATAAAATCATGGCGTAATTTCCCTTTCAAACTTAGCCTCCTGCGCGTTGTGCTTTATGGAGTTTGTTTATCTGTTTCATTATTACATCATTTACAATTTTGTCAAATCCTTCGGAAGCCAGCTTAATTCTCCTATTTTCCATTTAAACCCGTGAGTTTTTATCATTCCCGTATCAATTTGCTGATAGTACATATTTGCGACTGCCGCCGTGCGGAATGATAATTCCTGCGGCGGCTGAAAAGAGGCAATTGCGCTTTCGCAGGAGTTTATTAAAAAGACGCCTATTACCGGCATTGGGTAAAATTTGACAATTTTTTTAACAGAACTCTCACAAAGTGTATTTTGAGAAAACTCAAGCTCAAGCTGCGGGCCGAAAAGAAAGGTTTTATATTGATTTGCGGGAAATTCGGCAATTGACGCTTTCTTTGTGAGAATTCTTCCTCCTCCGTTTTTATCTGACACAATTGTTTCCCTGATTGAGCTGGCGCATTGTTTTAGTTCATCTTTGGTGAAAGGCTGTGAAATGGCAGCCAGAGGGGCAATACGCGGAAAAAGACAGCCGTCTTTAAAACCGGTTTTGATTATGTCCGCGCTGTATTTCCTTAAAAAAGCTCTTGTATCACGGTGAGGAACAAGGACCAGGAATAATTGCTCATGTTTTCTTGTTTCCATTATATTTATCCCATGCTACACTAATAATAGGGGAAATTGATATGAAATATAAGACCAAATTACTTGTAGACCGGTTTACAGAACTGCTTTCTTTTTGGGAAGGAGTGGAATGCATCACATTGAATGAAGCCGCTCTGCCGGATACTTTGGACCCTTATTTTGCGCTTATTATTGACGTTTTTTATTCCTCTCCGATTCCTCAGGCGGAAGAAAGATTCCATCTTTACGGCGATGATGTCGCCGCTTTTGAGAGTTCGGTGCAGAACGAAAAAGACCGTTTTTTGATTGGGGACATTCCGGTGCGGCTTGAATACAAAAAAACGAAGAAAATTGACGAACTTGTGAATATTGCCTGTGATAACGTTGAATCGCTGTGGCTTATTAAGGATTCGGGAACTTACGGTTTTTACCGGCTTGTAAACTGCGAAATAATTTTTTCCCGCTCAAATTGGATACACGATATAAGAAAACGGCTGGAAAATGTAGGGAGTTATTTTTGGACACAAATGCGCGGAGCGGTTCAGTCAAAAATGGAGCATTTTTTATCTGACTTGGGGGCGGCGTGTTTTCAGGGCGACAAGTTCCATTATCTTATCGCCTCCGCCGGTTTTATTAAAAATGCGTGCCTTACGCTGTTTTGCGTAAACAAACGCTTTGAACCGTCTCACAGAGCGTATTTTAAGCAGGTATGCGAGCTGCCGGTACTGCCTGAGTCGTTTTGCGCCGAATTTCAAACCTTCCTTGAAAACAATACGGCTGACGACATGGAATCGAAGTTTTATCTCGCAAAACTTATTGCGCAGAAAATCGTAATGTTCTGAAAATGATCCGTATTTTTTTTAGGCTTTCACTGATTTTTTTATTCTTTATTTTTTTTTCCTGCGCGGAAGTTAAACCTGTCCGTTTTCCTGTTTACGGAATTTCCGCGTCTCTTTCAGGCGCGGGCCGCGCGGCGCAGGAAGGGATTCTTGATTTTTCGTCGGTCAAAAAACTTGAATACAGGTTTGACAGTTCATTTAACGTTCCCCCCGATTCCTCTTTTGTTATCGAATATACCTTTGATACGGTACCGTCTGCTGAAATAAACGAGACGGTTTCAGTCGTGCTGGATATGGGGCCGGTTTCATGGAGGCTTCCTTCCGATACTAACGTTATCCGGTATTCAATACCCGTTCAGGATACATTTAACGGACAATTCAGCATTGCCCTTGAAACATCGGATAAAATAGAAAAAAAAGACGCTCCCGTTTTAAAAATAACCGCCGTGCGTTTTACCGGACGCTGGTTCGGCTTTAATACAAACGCAGACGTTTCATTGACTCCTTTTATAGCAAGATCGGGAAACGGAAGTTATGAGATTGATGTTCCTCCGTCTTTTTCATTAAAAAACAGGTACGCGGAAATTGAGGCTGTATTTTCCGCGGACCGTCCCGCCGTGCTGGAATTTGCAGATAAAAAAATTGAAACCATTCAGGGGAATGATAAAATATACATTCCGCCTGAAATGTACAAAGCCGGAGGACAGGCGGCGCTTAACGCGCAGAATGTAACGTTATTTACATTGAATTTCTCATGGGCAGGCGCTTTCCCCGAACCTGTAAAAGCAGACCCTGCGTTGATTATAGAATGGCCCAGGGAAAATTGGCGTAACAAAAGCTACGAAATTTTCAGGTGGGACAGGTTTCCGTCTTTATTGATTTTTGATTACGCGGATTATTCAGTGCAGGACAGGATGCTGAAACGCCTTTCTTTTTTCGTGGAAAAAACCGGTTTTAGAGGGAGACTTGCTCCTGACAGCGAAATTGAAGACCTTCACGGGTGGAACGCCCACGATTACCGTGCGGAGGATTTGGCCCTTTTCTTTGATAAAGCGCGGAAAACAAATTTTGCTCTGTCAAATGAGGAAAAAGAGCTTGAGAAAATTCTGTTAAACGAAAAAATTATTCTGGAAGACAACGGCGGCATTGTGCCGGGCAGCGGAGCGATTATTTCGATATCAAGAGAATCCGCGCCTTATCTTCGCTACAGGTTTATGGCCCATGAAGGATACCACGGTTTATTTTTCATTGACGAGGAGTTCCGTGATTTCAGCGAAAAACGCCTGCAGCAGCTGCCGCCTGCGGCAAGACGGTTTATCGCTTCCTTTTTTGAATTCCAGCAGTACGACATAAAAGACGAGTACCTGTTTGTAAATGAATTCATGGCCCATGTTTTGCAGCAGTCAGTTTCACAGGCGGGCGATTATTTCGGCAGTCAGCTTCCCGGACGCCTTGAATCCACATGGAGAGTTTCTACGCTTCCGCCGAAAGACGAAGCTTCCGGTTCATGGCCGTCTCTTGCCGCGGTATTCACCGGCGAAGCGCAGGCTTTTTCAGCCTATGTAAATCAGCGCTGGAACCTTGCCGCGGGAAGGGTATGGACGTTGAGAGTCAGGTAAATGCCGGCGGTTTTAAAGCAAATGGCCGGTAAGCGCGGCTGACAAAGAGGCAGGGGAAATTCAATAACGTTATTCCCTGCGCACGGATTTAAAAAGCGCGTCTTTGCCGATTTCCGTCCAGATAGGGCGTCCGTGCGGACAGCGAGGGTCGGGCAGTTCAAGAGCTTCTTTGCCGAGCGCAAAAGCGGTTTCGTCATCGGGAGTTTCTCCGTCTTTGATTGCGGCGCGGCAGCAGAGGGTTGCCGCCCAGCGTTCCGCCATATTTTCTCCGGCAGCGCGCAGTTCAAGGATTTCCTTCACCGTTTGCGCGTCTGTCATCCGCCAGTCTGCCGGCAGGGCTTCAATGCGCCAGTTTCCCTCGTCTTTGCTGATTTCAATGCCCAGCCGGGACAGTTCTTCACGTTTTGTTTCAAGGAATGAGTCCTCATCGTCGCTTTCCGTAGTAAAAGGGATGGGCGCAAGCAATTCCTGTTTGGGTATCGGGTTTTCAATAAAGCGGTTGTAAAGAATACGTTCATGCGCCGCGTGCTGATCGATTATGTAGAGTTTGTCTCCCCATTCAATCAGTATAAAAAGCCCGAACGCCCTGCCCGCGTATTTCATCTGCCCGTAAACGGGAGCGCGCTCATTTGCAAATTTTATTTCAGAAAATCTTTCTTTAACGCTGGAAGGGTCAAAGGCGGATGCGTTATATGAAAATTTGAATTCCTGGCTTTGATCTCCGCGCGTCCGCTGTTTTTCTTTAAACGTTTCAGAATCACTGTGGTGGTTTCCTTGCGGACTTTCCTTGTTTTCCATGATGTTTTGCGCGTGCTTGTGCGGACTGTTTTGAATCGCGTTTAAATGAAAAAAACTTTTTAAGCCGCCTGAAACAGCATGATGAATCGCGCCGGGATCGCGGAAACGCACCTCCCGTTTTGCCGGATGAATGTTAAAATCCGCGAGTGATGGATCGATTTCAACAAACACAGCCCCCACAGGATGAGTTCCGTTGGGAAACCAGCCCTGCGTTCCGTATTCCATTGCCTGAATCAGGGAATAGTCATTCACCCTTCTTCCGTTGGCGAACACGAAAAGCTGCCGTCTGTCATTTCTGTAAAGCTGCGGGCCTCCGATAACGACTGCGGCTGAAAAACCCGCGCCCGTAACGTTTATCTCATGAAGAAAATCATCATTGCAGTTTACGGCGGCAAAACGTTCTTTTTTTGACGAGACGGCGGGGAAAAAATCCTTTAATTTTCCGTCCTGAATATAACGGAAATTGATGTTTGGAAAGGCAAGAACTTTGTCAATAAAAGCCTGACGGCACAGCGCGGCTTCGCTTCCTTCCCTTTTTAAGAACTTTTTGCGCGCCGGAATGTTTTCAAAAAGATTGAGAGCCCTGACAGTCGCGCCCTTTGTACGCCGGGTTTGTTCAGTTTTCGCAGGGAAATTCTCTCCCGGCCCGGTTTCAAGACGCCACGCTTCTTTTGCGCCGGCGCTGCATACAATTTCAAGACGGGCGACTGCCGCCGCCGCCGCCAGCGCCTCTCCCCTAAAACCGAGCGTAACGGAGGTTTCAAGATCATCAAGTCTGCGTATCTTGCTTGTTGCGTGGGTCAGGCAACATAGTTCAAGGTCTTCGCGGTTCATGCCTTCGCCGTCATCGGTAACCTCAATCTTTTTACAGCCGCCTTCTTCTATAAAAACATCAATATTAACCGCGTTTGCGTCTATTGCGTTGTCCAGAAATTCCCGCACAAGAGCGGCCGGGCGGTCGATTACTTCGCCTGCCGCAATCCGCCTTGCCTCTTCCGGCGGAAGCACCTTTATTCGGGAATTATTCTCCGTCATCAAAAAGTTCCAGTTCGGGGGATTCGCCTGCAGGAGCCTGCGCGGAATTCATCAGTATTTCTATGCGGTTTTCAATTTTTTCAAGGTCGCTTTCCAGAGTGCGCGCAAGGCGGATTCCCTCTTCAAACGCTTTAAGCGCCTCGTCAAGCGGAATGTCGGTTTTGCGTATCTTCTCGCCGAGCGCTTCAAGGCGCACTAGGCGTTCCTCAAAACTTTTCATTGCGCCGCCCTTTGGTGCAGCCGTTTTTTTTGCCATATATCCCCCTTACTCCGTACTTTCTACTACTGTATGAATCTTTCCCTTTAACGGGCGTATACAGAGCTTCTCGCCGTTTTTTACGTTAGCTGAATTACGGATAATTTTTCCGCTTGAGTTGGTTACAACTGAAAAGCCCCTCTCCATTGCGGCTAACGGGCTTCCGGCTTCTATTACCGCGGCTGCAAGCTCTATCCTTGTGCGCAGGCCGCCGCAAGTCTGCGATACCGCGTTTATAAGGGCGTCTTTAGCGTCATCAAGGCGGATCAGGCGCGGCTGCAGAATCGCGCGGAAACGGTATTCCATATCCTGCGGATCGAACGGTTTAAGCAAAAGGCGCATTCTTTCCATGCGTGTGCGCATAACGGTTATAAGCCCCTCGGAAAGCGTATTAACCGAATCTGACGCGACAGCGTAATGCGTACTGACAATTTCCGCCGCGGCGGAAGGAGTCGGCGCGCGAATGTCCGCGGCAAAATCGCAGAGGGCCCAGTCAATTTCATGCCCTACGGCGCTTACCACGGGAATATCCGATTCCGATGCGGCGCGGACAACTTCTTCATCTGAAAAAGGCAAAAGGTCTTCAAGAGAGCCGCCGCCTCTGCCCACGATTAGAACGTCAGCAAGTTTCCAGCGGTTTGCCTGCCTTATCCGCGCCGCAATGCGGGATGCGGCTTCTTCCCCCTGAACGGGGGCGGGAAGGATTATGACTTTGACGCACGGAGCGCGCCTTCCCAGTATATTGAGAATGTCGCGTACGGCGGCTCCTGTTGGAGAGCTTACAACGCCCACAACGGCTGGAAAGCGGGGCAGGGGCTTTTTCCTTTCGGCGTCAAACAGTCCCTGCGCGGCAAGTTTTTGCTTTCTCTTTTCCAGCATTGCGAGTATTTCACCCTCTCCTGCGATTTCCATTTCATCGCATACAATTGAGTAAGTTCCCCTCGGCGCGTAAACGGACAGGCTTCCGCGCACTTTAAGCAGCATTCCGTCTTTTGGCTCAAAATTTAAAGACCTCAGTTTGTTTTTAAACATGACGGCGTCTATTTTTGCGCTTGAATCTTTCAAACTGAAATACAAATGTCCTGAACTTGCCGGCCTGCAGTTTGACAGTTCCCCTTCTACCATGACGGTTGTAAAAGAGCCTTCAAGGCAGCTGCGAATCTGTTCTGTAAGCTCGCTGACGGTAAGATGTTTTGCGGTCATTGCCGGTTTTCCTGCTTTTAATATTTTTCTTTTATTTCAACATGATCAATAGGCAGGACGCTCCAAGGGAGATAAGTATATGTGTGCGAAGACCTGCAACCTGACGGCGGCTTGACCGCTCAAAGCCAATGACGCCGCCTGCGATAAAACTGAGACAAAGACGCACTGCAATATCAATTTCGGTTATTGCGTGATTCATCATGTAATATTAACCTTTGGGTAAAAAGTAGTCAACGAAAAGCGGCATATATGCTATATTTAACACATGGAAACTACGCCTAAACGCAACCGGTTAACTTTCGGTCTTGGAACAATCGGCAGGGACATGGTCTATTCGCTTGTAAGCATGTACCTGATTTTCTATCTTACGGACGTTATCAATCTGTCAACAGGAGTTCTTTGGTGGGTCGCCGGAATCATTCTTTTTGCCCGTATTTACGACGCTCTTAATGATCCTGTCATGGGTTTTATTGTTGATAACACGCATACGCGCTGGGGAAAGTTCAAACCGTGGATAGCCGCAGGCATGCTGTTAACGTCGGTTTTTACGGTTCTTATTTTTACGGATTTTAAACTTGAAGGTTCCGCGTTTATTATCTCTTTCGCCGTTTTCTACCTGATGTGGGGAATGAGTTTTACAGCTAACGATATTTCATATTGGTCAATGCTTCCTTCATTGAGCGTTGATCAAAAAGAGCGTGAGAAGATCGGAGCGGTTGCCCGTATATGCGCTAATATCGGACTTTTCTTTGTTGTAGCCGGCATCATTCCGCTTACCGCAATGTTCGCAGACAAATTCGGCTCGCTGTAAAAAGGCTATTTTGTTTTTACCGTTATGGTAACATTGATCATGATGGCGGGACAGTGCGTAACGCTGTTCGGCGTAAAGGAAGCGTCCTTTTCCGCAGATCGCGGACAGAGCACTCCGTTACGCGAATTATTCGGAATTATTTATAAAAACGATCAGCTTTTCTTTACCGCGCTCGCGATGTCGCTGTTTATGATAGGCTATGTTACAACAACAAGTTTCGGGATTTATTTTTTTAAGTATGCCTACGGCGATGAAGCCATGTATTCGGTTTTCGCCTTGATATTGGGCGTATCGCAGATTTCCGCTCTTGCGATTTTTCCGCTTTTCAGCAGACGTTTCGAGCGTAAAACCCTGTATACCGCAGCGATTATTATAATAACGGCAGGCTATGTCATTTTCTTTCTGGCTCCTGTAAACACCATGCTTTTTATCGGCGCGGGTGGAATCCTTATTTTTATCGGACAGTCTTTTGTACAGCTTTTAATGCTGATGTTTCTCGCCGATTCTGTGGATTACGGGCACTGGAAACTTGGGAAAAGAAACGACAGCATCACTTTCTCGCTGCAGCCTTTTATCAATAAAATGGGGGGCGCGATTTCCAGCGGAATTGTCTCTGCGGTTGTTATAATTTCCGGCATTAAAGACGCCCAAACGGCCTCCGATGTAACGGTACAGGGGCTTTTTATGATGAAAACCGCCATGCTGATCTTCCCGCTTCTGTGTATTGCCGCCAGTTATGCCATTTATAGGGCAAAATACAGAATAGACAGCGGGTTTTATGCGCGGATTCTTTCGGATTTACACAAGAGAAATGAAATTTAAGCCAAAATCAGCAAATTTGAAGGATTTTATGAAATTAGCATTTTTTTTGTTAATTGGCGGAAATTATAAAATTTACCGTTTAACTATCTTGACTTAATGTTATTTTTATAGGATTATTGATTATATGAGTGATTATCTTGATCCCGGTAATGAAGAGCTTCTAAAGGATTTTTTCAGCGAGGCCCAAATGCAAGTAGATACACTGGAACAAAATGTACTTGTTCTTGAAAACGAGGGCGCCAATAAAGACGCTGTTGATGAAATCTTCCGTGCGGCTCATACTTTAAAAGGCGGTTCTGCAACTGTGGAAATGATGGAACTTTCCCACTTTACCCACCTTGTAGAAGATGTTTTTGACGCGATTCGTTCGGATCAATTATCCGTTAACGAAAGCGTTGTAGATACTTTGCTAAAAGCTATTGACGTAATTAAAGTAATGCTGGACAACCGGATGGAAGGCACCGTCTATCAGGATGACACCTCCGAGATTGAAGGCCAACTCAACGCGTTATTGCCTGAGAAACCCGCCAAAGGGGCAAAACCGGCGCCGAAACCGGCTGCCGCTGCTCCGAAAGCCGCCGCTCCTGCTCCCGCGCCTGTGCCGGCAGCTGCAGCGGCGCCTGCTGTTACGGGAGGACAAGAACTCTCGGAACACGAGTTGGACGAACTTAAAGAAGCTGTTGACGGGGGAATACCTGTATACAAAGTATCCGTTAAATTTGATGAACACAGCCTGATGAATACGGTCGGCGGCATTCAAGTTTACGCGGTCTTAAAAAACATAGGAACCGTACTTAGAACCGTTCCGGATTTTGATCAGCTTTATGACGATAATTTCTTCCCGGTGGTGGATTATTATGTCGCTTCACGGGATACTGTCGATAAAATTAAAAAGTCTGTCATCCTTCCCGATGTCAGTCTTGACGCAAGCGTTGCCGATATTTCAACATTGTCGGGCGGCGCTAAAGAAACAGCCGCTCCTCCGCCGCGTGCGGCTGCTGTGGCTGCCGCTCCGAAAGCGGCGCCTGCGGCTCAAGCGGCAGCGCCTGCGGCATCTGCGGCTCCGGCGGCAGCGTCCAAGCCGGCTGCTGCTGCGCAGGGAGCTCAACCTGCCGCCAAAGGTGCGTTGAGTGCGGAAGACGCCAAAAAGGCGGGAAAAGAAGCGGGCTCGATACTGCGTGTAGATTCCAAACGAATCGACGACCTTTTAAATTTGGTTTCTGAAACGGTTATTACAAAGGCGACTTTCAACCAGATTACAATGCAGTTCAACGATCTTACAACCTTGTTCCGTACTATAGAAGGCCAGTACCGTGAAAAAATAAGAAGTCTTTTTGACAGCCTGCCTGAATTCCTTGATAATATTCAGGACGGAAAGTCCGTTAAAGACATACGCAAAGATATTAACGAAACATACGGTGATATTTTTTCGCTTTTTGACGGATTTGAAACTTCGTTTAAAGGTACAATGGCTAAATTCCGCTCCACTTCGCAGAACCTTGGAAGAATAACAGGTGAATTGCAGGAAGGCGTTATGCGGATTCGCATGGTTCCGATCAGTCAAATATTCAGCCGTTTCCCGCGCCTTGTCCGCGATCTTTCAAAAACTCTCAACAAGAAAATCAACCTTGTTATCGAAGGTGAAGATACCGAGCTTGACAAGTCGGTTATAGAAGACCTTCTTGATCCCATTATGCACTCGGTGCGTAACTCAATCGACCACGGAATTGAATCTGCCGCGGAACGAAAAGCCGCAGGAAAGCCGGAAGAAGGCATGGTGCTTCTGAAAGCGGCAAATGAAGGCAACATGATCGTGATTGAAATAGGGGATGACGGTAAAGGTATTGATGTTGATGCCGTTAAAGCCAAGGCTGTTGAGAAGGGAATAATAAGCCCGAATAAACTTCTTACCGATGTAGAAGCCTTCAATCTGATATTTGAACCGGGTTTTTCTACCGCTAAGGAAATAACCGCTATATCAGGCCGCGGTGTCGGTCTTGACGTAGTCCGCAGGCAGATTGACGAGCTTAACGGTACTGTTACCGTTAATTCCGAACACGGAAAGGGAACTAAATTTATAATAAAATTGCCTCTTACATTGGCAATTATTCAGGGTCTTCTTGTTCGCGTCGGGCCGGAAATTTACTCTATCCCGATAACTTCGGTTATAGAAAGTCTGCGGATAAAGCCGGAAGAGATCAAGAAAATCGACAACTACGAAGTCTTTAACATAAGAAGCGATGTAATTTCACTTTTGCGGCTTAACCGTCTTTTTGGCATTAAGACTGAGGAACGGCAGGATTATCACTTTATAGTAATTGTTGGTACGGCAGAGAAAAAAATGGGCTTTATGGTAGACAGCCTGATTGGCGAAGAAGACGTAGTCATAAAGCCGTTGCGGGATCAATTTACCAATTCTCCGGGAATTGCCGGAGCTTCAATACTGGGAGACGGATCGGTTTCTCTCATTATTGATGTCAGCCAGTTGTTAGAGTTGGGGCTTAAAAAGGAAATGGAGCAGCGCCGAATCCGCGAAGCTTCGGTACGGTAGGTAGTTATGGCGGCAGTAATTAAAGATTTAGCACAGGTTAACGCCGATTTACAGGAACAAAAAGAACGCATAGATAACGTTGATTTTAAGATGGTAACTTTTTCACTCGCCGGTAAAGATTACGGTGTTGACATAATGAATGTAAAGGAAATCGCAAAAGCCGATAAATTTACCTATGTGCCGAACGCCGCTTCATTTATCCGCGGAGTGTATAATCTTCGCGGTGATATAATTCCTGTTATTGATTTAAGGACTTTCTTTCATTTACCGATAGAAGCCAAAAAAGACAGCCTTGAAAATATGCTTATTCTGCATATTAACGATCAGGTATACGGGACGATAGTAGACAAGATCGATAAGGTTATTGGAATTAACCATGAGACAATTCAGCCTCCGCATCCGATTTTCGGCGATATAAATATTAAATTTATAAGCGGTGTTGTGGAGAAACAGGGCGACCTCTATATTATCCTTGATGTTGTAAGGATATTTACGGTCAGCGATGAAGACAAGAACAAGGCTCGTACCGTTGTAAAGGACGCCAATGACTACTATGTTAAGCCGCCGCAGTCGGCGGATCAGAGTATGCAGCAGCCCGCCGCAAGTACGGCTATTGGCTTTATACAGGAAAGTCTTTTTGCTTTAAGGAATTTTGCCGTAACAACCGTAAATGAAAACTGGCTTAACAAGCGTTTTTCTGAATGGAGCACCGGCCGTTCCGGAGAGGCATTACAGTTAAAATCGGCGTCCGAAGCCGATGAGTTCCTTGCCGATTTTGAGTCTCCGTGTACGGGGCGTTTCTGGGATGATACTTATGCCGCCGCGATAAAGAAAACCTTGCCGGATAATTCATCGGCGAATATTAACGTATGGAATGTCGGCTGCGGTAAAGGTTATGAAACTTTTTCATTTGCCTGTATATTAAAAGAAAAGTATCCTAACGCCCGTATTAAAATATGGGCAAACGATAACGATATTATGGCGGTTTCACAGGCGCCGAATATGGTTTATGACCTTGAAGATATACCTGAGTATTGCAGGTCATATACGGTGCACGGCTCTAACGGGTATTCGTTTAATCAGGTCATAAAGGATTCGATTGTTTTTGAATACCATGATGTAATAAATGAGAATGCGCTGCCGGAACTTGATATAATTCTAATAAGAGATGTAGTGTCTTTCCTTCCGTCGCAGGAGCAGATCAAGGCTATGGAGAGTTTTTCGGAAAAATTGAAAAACCGGGGAATTATTATTGTTGGCAGAAATGAAGAACTCACCGGCGCTACTTGGCAGTCGATAAGTGATGATCCGGTTTCAGCTTTTATACATAACGAATAAATATTTTAAAGGAGTAAAATATGAGAGTCGAGTATATCAACCCTTTTGTGGAATCCGCTTTTAGCGTGCTTAAAGAAGTGTTGAATTGCCCTGTAAAACGCGGGGATATTTACTTGAAACCGACGTCAATGACCATTATGGGTGTTGCGGCTTTGGTTGGTCTTGCCGGTGATGTGGAAGGTCGCGTACTTTTCGATATGACAAAAGATACAGCTCTTCATGTAGCCGGCGCTATGAATGGTGAAAAATTTACAACTCTTGACGAGCTTGGCAAAGCTACCATTCAGGAACTTGCAAATATGATCACGGCTCAGGCTGTTACCAAATTGCATGAACTCGGTTTCAAGTTTGATCTAACCCCACCGGCTCTCTTTACCGGTGATAATATGGAAGTTTCCACAAACCTCGGCGAAGTGGAAGCGCTTATTGTTCCTATGGACCTCGACCTCGGCGTGAAAGACGTTATAGAAGTAAACGTCGCTATCCGTGAACGGGTAAAGTAAACTTTAACCGATTTTAACTATTTTTCAATAACGGCAGCGGAAAGTATTTAAACTGCGCTTGACTTTTATTGCCTGTTTTTATATTTTTTATTAGTTTCATCAAAACTAATGGGCAGTTAGCTCAGTTGGTTAGAGCACTAGCTCGACACGCTAGGGGTCACAAGTTCGAGTCTTGTACCGCCCATATTCAGTATGAAAAAATGTATGTTTTTACTGCTGTTGTCTCTGGCTGTCTTTGCTTTTGCGGACGGCGGTCTTGAGATAATAGTAGAAGAAAACAACACGGGTTTTACCATTACAAGCTCCAGAGGGAAAGCCAATACTCTGTCAATTCCCGATACTATTGACGGTAAAAGCATTACTCAAATAGGAGACGGCGCTTTTACAGGCAAAGGGTTAACCGAAGTTACTATTCCCGATTCTGTTACCGTCATAGGAAACGGGGCTTTTTCATTTAACAGGCTGACTTCCGTAACAATCGGAAATAACGTAACAATCATTGGAAGCGGCGCTTTTACCGGAAACAAACTGGTAAACGTTACAATAGGTTCAAGCGTTACCAGAATTGGCAAGGGGGCTTTTTCCAATAATAATCTTGCCTCTGTTGCGCTCCCCGGTACGGTAACTGTTATTGATGATTACGCGTTTTTCAGCAACAGGCTGAGAACTATTGAATTTCCGGAAAGCGTTACGACAATAGGCGAAGGTTCGTTTTCAGGCAACAAACTTACATCGGTTGTGATTGGCAGTTCAGTTACGGTTATAAGGGACGGAGCGTTTTACAACAACAATTTGACAAGCGTTACAATTCCGGAATCGCTGGAAACTCTCGGCAAACGCGCTTTTGACATGCGTTCTTCGGACGGGCGTATAAGAGGCAATGTTGTTTTCACCGATGTAAGCGGAAACGTCCTTTATACTACCGCCAATAATTTTGACGCGTACTACGCTTCCAACGGAAAAAAGCCCGGCAAGTACACTCTTTCCGAAGGAAGCTGGAATCTGGAATAGCGCGGTAATGGAATTTCTTCCTGTTTCACCGGAAGCCGTCAATAAAGCCGCAGATATTTTACGAAAAGGCGGCATTGTCGCCTTCCCTACGGAAACGGTTTACGGTTTGGGAGCGGACGCCTTTAATTCCACCGCTTTGGTGAAAATATTTGAAGCTAAAAAACGCCCTTTTTTTGATCCCCTCATTGTGCATATTGCCGGTCTGCAAACGCTTGAGGAAACGGCTGATTTATCCGTTATGGACAAAGAAACGCGCCGTAAACTTTTTTTATTATCCGAAAATTTCTGGCCCGGCCCTCTTTCCGTTGTTTTGCCCAAAAATGAAAAAATACCCGGTATTGCGACGGCGGGACTGTCTACCGCAGCCATACGCTTCCCTTCTCATAAAACGGCGCAGGCGTTAATTTCCCTTAGCGGAGGAGCAATTGCGGCTCCAAGCGCAAATCCTTTCGGTTTTCTCAGCCCTACAAGGGCACAGCATGTACGCTCCATGTTAGGTGAAAAAGTCGACATCATCCTTGACGGCGGCCCCGCACAGATAGGAGTGGAATCCTCAGTTGTGGATATTACGGGCCCATGTGTTAAAATACTCAGGCACGGCGGCGTATCAAAAGAGGCAATAGAAAACGTCATCGGTTTTGTGCAGGATGCTGCTTTTAAAGAAGAAAAAGAAACGTCCTCGGACTCAAAAACGGATGTTTTTGCTTCTCCGGGTCAGTTAAAAAGCCATTATGCTCCTAAAACGCCACTTTCTGTATTTGACAGCGGAGATATTAACACTCTTCCTTTTGAATCGGACGCCGCTTATCTTTTTTTTGATGATTCTTCCCGCCTTTCATGGAGCAAGCGGCACGGCGAAAGGCAAAATGCGCTTACAAAAACGCTTTCGCCTTCGGGGCAAATTAATGAGGCTGCCGCCTGCCTTTTTGAAGCTCTGCATGAATTGGATTTACTTGATATTTCCGGAATCTATGCCCAATTTGCCCCGCAACAGGGGATAGGAGCGGCAATTAACGACCGTTTGCGCCGGGCAAGCGTCAATTTATAGATAATTTTATTTTTTTTTGGCATAATCTGTTTTAAGGAGAAACGTGTGTATAAACCGGTTGACGCAAAAGTAAATTTTCCCAAATTGGAAGAAGAAGTCCTTAAATTCTGGGAACAGAACCATATCTTTGAAAAATCCGTATCCGGCAGGGAAGGGCGGAGCGAATTCGTTTTTTACGACGGTCCTCCCTTTGCCACCGGCCTTCCGCATTTCGGGCATTTTATTCCCAGTACAATAAAGGATATCATACCGCGTTACCAGACTATGAAAGGCAAAAAAGTCGAACGCCGTTTCGGCTGGGACTGCCACGGCCTGCCCATTGAAAACCTGATAGAAAAAGAACTCGGCCTTAATTCAAAAACGGACATTGAAAAGTTCGGCATTGCTAAATTCAATGAAGCCTGCCGCGCGTCAGTTTTGCGTTATGTCAAAGAATGGAGGCAGACCATCACCCGTCTTGGCCGCTGGGTAGACTTCGATCACGACTATAAAACCATGGAAGCCGACTACATGGAAACAATCTGGTGGGTTATGAAGTCCCTTTGGGATAAAGGACTGCTCTACGAAGGACATTATATCCTCCCTTACTGTCCCCGCTGTTCCACAGTCCTGTCCAACCATGAACTCAACCTCGGCGGTTATCAGGACGTACACGATCCCGCGATCACTGTCCGTTTTAAGGTTGCAGGCGGTAAAGAGTTTGGAGTTTTGAACAATAACACTTATCTGCTTGCGTGGACAACCACTCCCTGGACATTGCCGTCAAACCTCGCCCTCACTCTCGGTCCCGACATCGACTATGTTTTAATTGAGGATAATGGCGAACACTACATACTCGCGGAAGCAAGATTACCCGCGTATTACAAAGAAAATTCCGAATATAAAATTATTTGGCGCAAGAAGGGAGCGCAGCTTGCAGGGCTTCAATACGAGCCGCTTTTTCCCTATTTTAAAGATGCGCCTAACGCCTTTCGCACTTTTCCGGGTGATTTTGTTACAACCGAAGACGGCACAGGCATCGTACATACAGCCCCCGGTTTCGGCGAAGACGACGCGCGCGTACTTAAAGGAACCGGCATACCCGTCATCTGCCCGGTAGACGCCGAGTGTAAATTCACTTCGGAAGTTTCCGATTACGCTGGGTTGTTTGTAAAGGACGCCGATAAAGCGATTATGGAGCGGCTTAAAACCGAAGGCAAACTTGTAAAGCGCGATCAGATACTTCACGCCTATCCGCATTGCTGGCGGTGTTCAAGCCCTCTGATTTACCGCGCCGTAGGTTCATGGTTTGTAAGCGTGGAAAAAATCAAAGACGATATGATCAAAGCGAACAGCCAAATATATTGGGTACCCGAACATATCAAAGAGGGCAGATTCGGCAAATGGCTGGAAGGCGCGCGCGACTGGGCAATCAGCCGTAACCGTTATTGGGGAAACCCTCTTCCAATCTGGCGGTGCCCCGATTGCGGTAAAACCCTCTGTGTAGGAAGCCGCGCTGAATTAAAAGAACTTTCCGGCGTATATCCCCAGGACCTCCATAAACATTTTGTTGACGACATTACAATTCCCTGCTCCTGCGGCGCGAAAATGACGCGCGTTACGGAAGTGTTGGACTGCTGGTTTGAATCCGGAGCCATGACTTATGCCCAGAATCATTACCCTTTTGAAAACAAAGAATTTTTTGAAAGCCATTTTCCGGCGGACTTTATAAGCGAAAGCCTTGATCAGACAAGGGGCTGGTTTTACACACTTACAGTCCTTGCCGCGGCTCTGTTTAAAAAACCGGCTTTCCGAAACTGCATTGTAAGCGGCATGGTTCTGGCATCGGACGGTAAAAAGATGGCAAAATCGCAAAAAAATTACACCGATCCTGTAGATGTCATTAACTCTTACGGGGCGGATGCCGTCAGGCTGTTTCTTGTTCATTCGGCGCTTATTAAAGCCGACGATCTGCGTTACAGCGACGACGGCGTACGCGAGGTGCTTAAAAGCATTATCATACCCCTTTGGAACGCGTACAGTTTCTTTATCACTTACGCCAATATTGATAAAATCACCGCTCAAGGCGCGCCTGAAAAACCTGTCAATCCTCTGGATCAGTGGATACTGTCGGAAACGCAAACCCTTGTAGAAAAAGTAGGCGGCGCGCTTGACGCCTACGACTTAAGCCGCGCCGTAGACCCAATCCTGCGTTTTATTGACCTTTTAAATAACTGGTACATCCGCCGCTCCCGCAGGCGCTTTTGGCGGAGCGAAAACGACAGCGATAAACTTGAAGCATACGGCGCTCTCTACGAAGCCCTTAAAACATTGATAACGGTCGCATCTCCCTTTATGCCGTTTACCACGGACGCTGTCTGGCAGAATCTGCGCCTGCAAAACGATCCGGAATCGGTGCATTTGGCCGATTATCCGAAACCTGACGAAAAACGGCGCGACAGCGCTCTTGAATTCCGCATGACGGCTGTTATGTCAGCCGTTTCAATCGGGCGGTCGCTCCGTTCCCAGTACAACATAAAAGCGCGCCAGCCGCTTCGCAAAGCGGAACTTGTTACGCGTAATCAGGAAGAAAAGAAGGCCCTTCTCGGCATGGCGGACATAATCCGAGAAGAACTGAACGTAAAGGAGCTTGTCTTTTCTGATAAAGAAGAAGACCTTGTAGAATACGAAGTAAAAGCCAACTTCCGCGTATTGGGGAAAGAACTTGGAAAGGACATGAAATCCGCCGCCGCAAAAATTGAAGCTCTGAGCCACGCTGAGATTCAAAGCGTTATAGAAGGCGCGTCCCTTTCGATAGATATTCCGTGCGAAGGCGGCGGCGACAGAGCGCTTGTAATAACTCAGGACAAACTTGATGTCCGCCGCGTAGAAAAGGCGAACCTGCGCGTCCTTAACGAAGGCACTCTCACAGTCGGTCTTGATACGGAAATTACCCGCGAACTTTCAATGGAAGGCGATATACGCGATCTTATCCGCGGTATTCAAAACGCGCGCAAGGAAATGGGACTCTCTGTTACCGACCGTATAGAACTATTCATATATGGCTCTGACTCGCTCAAAGAGGCATGGACACGCTTCGGGGATTCCGCCGCCGCTGAAACTCTGGCGGTCAAAACCGAATGGACCAAAGCGGACGGGCAAATCCCGCTTGAAGCAGGTGATGAAACATGGCAAGTAAAAATAAAAAAAGTATAAAATTTTTACCGCGGGGAACACAAAGAACCGTGGAGTTTAGGCATAAATATTTTCATTTCCCTCACGGAACTTCGCGGTTAACTTTTTTGTTATTAATTCTCATAATTTCCTGCCATACCACTCCAATAATTTCCGAAACGATTTTTGAGGAGATGAATTCCATCCCCCTTGATAAAAACGCCTTTGCCTATGTTTTTATAAATGTTAATGAATCACGCTCTATTATTGATATTCTGCCTGTTGAGCAGTTAAAAAACTGGCAGGCTAAACTTATTCTGGAAAGCACCGACATGGCGGCGGCGGCATTGTTTAGAAAAGAAAGCGGCAGGCATTTTCAGGCCGTAGGGTGGGGTAATTACCCGAGCCTGCGCGCGAGCATAGCTTTATTTTTTAACACAACATGGAATAGACAGCGTTCGGCAGCCGGCAGTTATTGGAATTCCGATTTACTAAAACTGTCGATAGTGATAAATCCAAAACAGGTTTTTGCCATTGCGTGGCATAATAAGCATGAAAATCCTGTTCCGGCGTCAGACGGTGTAAAAATGCCGGAAGGGTTCTCCCGTTTTATGTACGGAGCCGCGCTTTCCTGCTGGATGGAATCACCGGACATTCTTCTTAACCAAATACTGGCTAACGAAGGAATTCCGCTTAAACTTCCTGCGGAACAGCTTTTTTTAAGCCTTTACCCAAGAAGCGGAAATCAATACGAAGTATTATTAAGGCTGAAATTTGAAAACGCGGTTCAGACACGGGCTGTAGCCGCAATTCTTTCTTTAGCCAACAGCACTTTTTCAGCCGATCAGCAATCATTATTGGCTTCAATCTTTTTTGCCAATCCGCCGCTTTATTACGGACAGTTCATTGATATAAAAACAGCTCTTCTTTCAGAAAAGGAGATTACTTTACTTATGCAAATGTTTTTATTATATTGGAGATAATTATGCCTACTTACGAGTACGAATGTAAAAGCTGTTCGCATTGTTTTGAAGTTTTTCAGTCCATGAGTGAGCCGCCCGTAAAAGATTGTCCGAAATGCGGCAAAGAGGTACGCAGGCTTATTTTCGGCGGAACAGGCGTTATTTTTAAAGGTTCAGGATTTTATGTTACCGATAAAGGAAAAAGTACCGTTAAATCTGAGGGAAAAAATTCAGTCAAGAAAGAAACTCCTGAACCTTCCCAAAGACCGGAGAGTACGGCAGTCCCGTCCGGTTCCGTAAGCGGCGATTCCGGCTCAAAGCAAAATCCGACAGGCGGAGAAACTTTAAAAAGCTCTCCTGAAAAAATAAAACCGGAATCCAAAAGCGCCTGATGAAAAAAAAGCCACGTTTTTTTTGCGATAATTGCGGCTATGAAGTGAGCAGTGATGTAAAAGCCTGCCCGTATTGCGGACGTTTTTTTTCTTCCATTCGCTGCCCGGCCTGCGATTATTCAGGCCCCGACAGGATGTTTCAGAACGGCTGCCCTATGTGCGGTTATTCCGCGCCTCCGCCGCAAAAAACAAATAATAAACCGCTCAGGAAAAAAAATCGCCGTACTGCCGAACCTCTGCCGGCATGGGCGTTAATTTTTTCAATCATTGTTTTCCTGGTTGCTATTTGGCTCTTTTCCTATTTGATAACACGTTAAAAATCCCCTTTCTTATATAGAAACGGCAATTTTACTTTATGCCATCCATTGATAATTCCCGTTTAATTCTATAAATAATAAAAACACAAAAAAACGCAAAAAAAAATTATTTCCCTCTTGACCTTTTTTTTTTATTTTGCTAAATTTCTACCTCTAGCCTCTTTTTGCGAGAGGTTGTTTTTATGTGCCTGGCCTTTAAGGCTCTGTAAGCTATTCCATATTTTTTTGGATATGCTGTATATTGATTAAATATTTTAGATCGAATAAATTATTTGATTAAGCTGATTTAAGGAGTTTTTGACGAATGCCTACTATTAATCAATTGGTTCGTTTTGGACGGCAAAAAGCAACTTCCAAAACGAAATCTCCGGCTTTACAGTCCTGCCCGCAAAAAAGGGGAGTTTGCACCCGTGTTATGACTGTAACGCCCAAAAAACCCAATTCGGCTCTTCGGAAAGTAGCCCGTGTGCGTCTTTCTCATGGAACGGAAGTTACCGCTTATATTCCCGGTATTGGCCATAATTTACAGGAACACTCGGTAGTTTTAGTCAGGGGCGGACGTGTAAAAGACCTTCCCGGTGTGCGGTATCATATTGTTCGCGGCGCGAAAGATACATTAGGCGTTGCCGACCGTAAACGCGGCAGATCAAAATACGGCGCAAAACGGCCCAAGGCTTAGGTGATATATGGGAAGAAAGAAAAAAACTGTTGATCGCGGTATTTTACCGGATTCAAAGTACAACAGCGTTATTGTTTCAAAATTTGTAAATAGAATGATGTGGGAAGGCAAGCGCTCTTTGGGCTTAAGGATTGTTCATGAAGCTCTTGATGTTCTTCAGTCAAAAACGGAAAAAGAACCCCTTGAAGTTTTTTTAAAAGCTCTGGATAATGTAAAGCCTGTAATTGAAGTTAAATCCCGGCGTGTCGGAGGAGCCACTTATCAGGTTCCTGTTGAGATTCGGGAATCAAGGCGCGAAGCTCTCGGTATGCGCTGGATTATAAGCGCAGCGCGCGCCCGTTCAGGAAAAGGCATGGGCGACCGTCTTGCCTCTGAACTTCTTGATGCGTATAATAATACCGGTACTGCCTTCAAAAAGAAGGAAGATACGCATAAAATGGCAGAGGCTAATAAAGCCTTCGCCCATTATCGCTGGTAGTTTTTCCGGCGTAAATGGTTGTTTACCCGACCGCTTAAATTTTTAAGCGGATATTATAAACGGCGACTGATTATCATGCGCTGTTAATATAAAAAACCTGACCGTTTTTTAAGCGATCGGGAGATCGGGCCAAACCGATCATTCATGCGGCAAATCCGCGGAATGAGACAGGTGGAACGAATGTGGATTAAGTTTGCGTCAGCTCTCTTGATTTTCCGCTGTTAATCGTTTCCCCTTTATTAAATATTTCGCTGTTGACCTGCTGGCCGTTGGTTAAGCCGTCAGACGCGAATTTTGAATATTGTAATATAGTGTTCATTAAGGAGGACACAGAATGGCAAAGGATAAATTTACACGGAATAAAATCCACATGAACGTCGGAACGATTGGTCACGTTGATCACGGCAAGACCACGCTTTCAGCCGCTATTACCATGCACTGCGCAAGGAAATTCGGCGACAAAGAAATGAAATTTGATGATATTGACAATGCTCCGGAAGAAAAAGCCCGCGGTATTACCATTAATACCCGCCACCTTGAATATCAGTCGGACAAGCGCCATTACGCGCACATTGACTGTCCGGGACACGCCGACTATATCAAAAACATGATTACGGGCGCCGCACAGATGGACGGCGCAATCCTTGTTGTATCGGCTCCTGACTCTGTTATGCCTCAGACAAGAGAACACATCATTCTCGCGCGTCAGGTAGGCGTACCCAATATGATCGTTTTTCTCAATAAAATAGACCAGGTAGACGATTCTGAACTGATTGAATTGGTTGAGGAGGAAATTAAAGACGTTCTTACCGCCAATGGTTTCCCCGGAGACAAGATTCCTATCATCAAAGGTTCAGCTTTTAAAGCAATGTCCGAACCGGATAATTCGGAATCCACAAAATGTATTGATGAATTGCTTGCCGCGATGGACTCCTATTTCCCCGATCCGCAGCGTGATTCCGACAAACCTTTTATTATGCCGATTGAAGACGTGTTTACAATTCAGGGACGCGGTACTGTTGTTACCGGCAAGGTGGAACGCGGCGTTCTTAAGCTCAATGAAGAAGTAGAAATTATCGGCATTAAACCCACAAAGAAAACGGTTATTACCGGTATTGAAATGTTCAATAAATTGCTCGAAGATGCGCAGGCCGGCGATAATGTCGGTACTCTTCTCCGCGGTATTGATAAAAAAGAAGTAGAGCGCGGACAGGTACTCGCAAAACCCGGTTCAATTACGCCTCACAGCAAATTTAAAGGTCAGATTTACTGTCTGTCCAAAGAGGAAGGCGGACGCCACAGCCCGTTCTTTACCGGTTACCGCCCGCAGTTCTATTTCCGTACTACCGATATAACCGGAACTGTAAAACTTCCGGAAGGAAAAGAAATGGTTATGCCCGGCGATAATACCGAAGTTATCGGTGAATTAATACACCCGATTGCCATGGAAAAAGGGCTTCGTTTTGCTATCCGTGAAGGCGGCAAGACGGTAGCTTCCGGTCAGGTAACCGATATTTTAGAGTAGCGCGTCCGCTTTAATGCGGTCAGGAATAGGTGGAGGACGAATGACAAAAGAAGGTATTCGCGTAAGACTGCGCGGCTTCGATGTAGAATTAATTGATCAGAGCGCGAAATCAATCGCTGCGGCAGTGAGAAAAGCCGGAGCGAAAGTTACAGGGCCTATCCCGCTGCCTACGCGAATTAACAAGGTGACGGTATTACGTTCACCTCACGTAAATAAAAAGAGCCGCGAACAGTTTGAAATGCGGACTCATAAACGGTTGATCGATATTATCAATCCCTCCGCCGAGGTAATGGATTCTTTAATGAAACTTGAGCTTCCGGCGGGAGTGGATGTAGAGATCAAACAGTAAAAATTACCGTAGACGGTTTGGCGGTTTTGCCGCTGAATAACGTGCGGTGTCTGACTGTTTATTTTTGCGGTCGGATAATTGGAGTACAACAATGTTAGGGCTTTATGCCAAGAAAGTCGGAATGACTCAAGTCTTTGACAGCGAGGGGAATCTGCTGCCGGTAACGGTAATGCGTTTTGATCCCAACGTTGTCCTTGCGAAAAAGACAAAGGAAACAGACGGATATGCCGCGGTTATTGTCGGCATAGACGACGCGAAGAAAAATCGCGTAACAAAAGCCCGTTCTGGACAGTTTCCGGATAACATTCCCGTAAAAAAACGTATTCGTGAATTGCGCGATTTTGAAAAAGAAGTTGCGGTAGGCGACGCTCTGGGTGTTGAGGTTCTGGAAGGCATCAGGTATGTTGATGTTTCCGGAGTATCAAAAGGCAAAGGTTTTCAGGGCGTTGTAAGGCGTTTCGGTTTCGGCGGCGGACGCAAAACGCACGGCTCTAAATTCCACCGAGAACCCGGTTCAACAGGACAGAACACATATCCCGCAAAAACTTTTAAAAACAAGAAGTTACCAGGACGGATGGGCCGTGAAAAAGTAACTTCTTTAAGCCTTAGGGTTGTAAAAATGGACCCTGAAAAACAACTGCTTATGGTCAAGGGAGCCGTTCCCGGCATTAATAAGGGTTTGGTTTTTGTCCGCGGCGCGGTCAAGAAAGGACGGTAAAAGATGAACTGTAAAGTGTATTCAAAAGAAGGAAAAGAACTGCGTACTATGGTTCTTGACGATGCCGTCTTCGGTCTCCCAATTAACGAAGATTTGATTTGGTACGCGATTAATAATGAACTTGCCAACAAACGGCAGGGAAACGCAAGCACAAAGGGACGCGCCGAAATTCACGGGTCAAACGCAAAACCATACAAGCAGAAAGGAACAGGCCGCGCCCGGCGCGGTGATAAAAAATCGCCGATAATTGTAGGCGGCGGAACAATCTTTGGGCCAAAACCAAGGGATTTTTCTTATTCAATGCCGAAAAAGGCAAAACGCCAGGCGCTTAAAACCATTCTCAGTTTAAAAGCCCAAAGCGATACTTTAAAAATAATAGAAGATTTTTCGGTCGAATCCGGAAAAACAAAAGATTTGGCAAAATTGCTGGACAACTTCGATCCCGGACTTAGAACGGTTTTAGTTATGAAAGACGATGATCATTTGCTCAAACGGGCTGCCGCGAATATTCCTTGGTTAAGTTATCTTTCATGCACGCGCCTTAGGGCTCATGATCTGTTCTACGGACGCCAGATTTTAATGCTGGAAACGGCGGCAAAAAACCTTAATGAATTTTACAAAACCAAGGAGGCCGGGAAATGAATCAATACGAAGATATTTTGATTGAACCGGTGCTTTCTGAAAAGGCGAATCAACTGAGGGAAGAAGGAAAGTATGTCTTTAAAGTTGATCCAAAAGCGACAAAAACGCAGATAAAAGAAGCGGTGCGCAAATTATTCAACGTGCATCCTGTTTCATGTAACGTCATGGTGGTAGGCGGCAAGCCGAAACGGCTTCGCTACCGTAACGGATATACTTCATCGTGGAAGAAAGCTATTATACGGCTTCCCAAAGATGAGAAGATATCAATCTTTGAAGGCGTGTAATAGAGGAAAACTATGGGTATTAAAACATATAAGCCGGTTACGCCGGGAATGCGTCAGCGGACAAGTCTGGATTTCTCCGATCTGACCAAAGGCGCAAAACCTGAAAAATCACTGACAAACGGCCGCAAAGAAAGGGCGGGGCGTGATTCGTTCGGACGAATCAGCGTACGCCATAAAGGCGGCGGCCATAAACGCCGCTACCGGGATATTGACTTTAAAAGGGATAAAACCGGCATACCCGGTAAAGTAGCTTCAATTGAATATGATCCGAACCGCAGCGCGAATATTGCCCTTATTTTTTACAAAGACGGAGAAAAACGCTACATCATAGCTCCAAAAGATTTAAAAGTAGGAGCAAAGGTTGTAAGCGGTCCTGATGCGCCGATTGAGTCCGGTAACGCTCTTCCGCTTGAAAACATACCGATTGGTTTTACCGTTTACAATATTGAATTAACTTTAGGCAAAGGCGGACAGATGGCACGTTCCGCGGGAGCGGGAGCCCTTATCGCCGCGAAAGAAGGCGAGTATGTAACATTAAAACTTCCATCAGGTGAAATGAGGATGGTATTTAAGAAGTGTTACGCGACAATAGGAACTGTAGGCAACGAAGATCACATGAATACAGTGCTGGGTAAAGCAGGCCGCAAGCGCTGGATGGGCGTGCGCCCGACGGTACGCGGTATGGCAATGAACCCGGTAGATCACCCGCACGGCGGCGGTGAAGGAAGAAGCAAGGGTATTCACCCTGTTACTCCCTGGGGCCAGCCGACAAAGGGATATAAAACCCGTAAGAAACATAAACCTTCCTCAAGGTTTATTGTCAGCAGGGGGAAAAAGAAGTAACATGAAACACGGTTTTATTTTTTGTTTAAAAGGCGGCTTTTCAGCTTGCCGGGTAAAACTGACGCACGGTTATAAAACCGTACAAGACAGAGGTTAGGAAGGGAGTATGTCAAGATCGGTAAAAAAAGGACCTTTTATTGAAAAGACCCTGTATAAAAAAGTACTGGAGTTGAACAAGTCAGGGGAAAGAAAAATGCTGAAAACATATTCCCGCTGTTCCACGATTATTCCCGAAATGGTAGGCGGAACTATTTCTGTTTACAACGGCAAGACATGGATTCCCGTATATATTACGGAAAACCTTGTTGGTCATAAACTAGGCGAGTTCGCTCCTACCCGCATTTTCCGCGGGCATGCGGGCTCTGATAAAAAGGCTCAGGCGAAATAGGCAGGAATATGAAAGATACGAAAACAGGTTACAGTGCAAAGAGCAAATACCTTATAGGTTCGCCCTTTAAAATCAGGCCGGTTGCCGATCTTGTACGCCGCAGGCCGTATACGGAAGCTGTTTCCATTCTGGAAAATATGCCGCATAAGGGAGCGCGGCTTATCGGTAAAACGGTAAAATCCGCCGCGTCAAACGCGCTTGCAGATAACAAGAAACTTGATGAGGATATGCTCTATGTACGGGAAATTTATATTGACGAAGGTCCACGGCTTAAAAGAATTTGGCATCGAGGCAGGGGGCGTGCGGATATGCAGTTAAAACGAATGTGCCACATAACTGTAGTAGTTGATGAAACAGGAAGCTCGGCATCGCTGACCAACACATCTTCCAAAAAGGCGGCCAAATAATGGGACAAAAAGTTAACCCGACAGGGCTTAGGATTGGAATTAATAAAACATGGGGTTCACGCTGGTATGCCGCTCCAAAAGAATATGTGGAAGCGCTGCACGGAGATTTAAAGCTGCGAAAACTCATTATGGATATGCCGGAGACCAAAGGAGCGGATATAGCTGAGATTGAAATTATCCGTCATCCGCAGCGTATTACAATTAATATTCATACTGCCCGTCCCGGAGTATTAATCGGGGTTAAAGGCGAAAATATTGAAAAAATACGCTCATCTTTGGAGAAGAAAGTCAGCAAAAATGTACAGATTAAAATTAAAGAAGTTCGGAACGCGGATAATAACGCGCAGCTTATAGCTCAAAATATTGCCCGCCAGCTTCTCGCCCGTTCTTCATTCAGGCGGACGATTAAGCAGGCGATTACAAACGCGATTAAGAAAGGAAACGCCCAGGGGGTAAAAGTGCGCCTTTCAGGAAGGCTCGGCGGAGCGGAAATGTCCCGAACCGAAGAGTCAAAAGAAGGACGTATCCCACTTCATACTTTAAGGGCGGATATTGATTATGGTTTTACCGAAGCTCATACTCCCTTTGGCTCTATCGGGGTAAAGGTCTGGGTTTATAACGGTATGAAATACGGAAAAGAACAAAAAGAAGACGCAGGAGCTCTTGTCCGCAAACGGCGGGAACGGACTCCTGTCAGGAGTTAATATGAGACCTGGTTTCATATTCGATTTGGTGCGCCGCTTTAAAGCCGCGCCGGTAAGAGGTTAATATGTTAAGTCCAAAACGTGTAAAACGCCGAAAGGTGCATAGAGGCAATATGCCCGGAAACGCTACCCGGTGTAACTCCGTAGTGTTCGGCGACTTTGGTCTTGTTGCATTGGACAGGATGTGGATCACCAACAGGCAGCTTGAAGCGGCCCGTATCGCTATTAACCGCCATGTAAAACGCGGCGGTAAAATGTGGATTCGGATTTTTCCGGATAAACCTTATTCCAAGAAACCGGCTGAAACACGCATGGGAAAAGGAAAAGGAGCTCCGGAATATTGGGTAGCGGTTGTAAAACCCGGAACGGTTATGTTTGAACTCGGCGGCGGCATTAACCGCGCTCTCGCTGAAGAAGCGATGATATTGGCAGGTTCAAAACTTCCGATTAAGACAAAATTTGTCGCCCGTTCTGATATGGAACTTGGGGCTTAGGGGGAGGCATGAAAAATTCATTCAAAAACTTAAGCTATCCCGAATTGAAAGCCAAAAGAGACGATCTTAAAAAGAAGTATATGGAGTTCCGTTTTAAAATCGTTATCGGCCATGTGGACAATCCTTTGCAAAAACGTACTATGCGCCGGCAAATAGCGAGGCTTAACACATTGATTCATGCGCATGAGACTGCACAGAAAAAATCCGCGCTTCCAAAAAGCGAAGGTACGGGGGCTAAATAATGACGGCACAGACAACCAAGAAAAAGAGCGGTAAAAAAGAATTTATCGGAATAGTCAAAAGCGACAAGATGGATAAAACAATTGTTGTCAGTATTGAAACTTTGACTCTTCATCCTCTTTACAAGAAATATGTCAAGCGGGTTAAAAAAGTTAAAGCCCATGATGAAAAGCAGGATGCAAAGATCGGAGATCGTGTCCGTGTAATAGAATGCAGGCCAATCAGCAAAGAAAAATGCTGGAAGCTTGTTGAAATTATTGAACGCGCCAAGTAAGGGAGAGAAAGAAAATGATTCAAGTGGAAACCTTCCTGAATGTGGCGGATAATTCAGGCGTAAAACTTGCCCAGTGTATTAAGGTGCTGGGAGGCACTCACAGGAGATATGCGAAAATAGGCGATATTGTTGTTGTGGCGGTAAAAGAAGCGCTGCCTACATCAACTATAAAAAAAGGTTCTGTGGAAAAAGCGGTGGTGGTGCGTACGCACAAAGAATACCGCCGTCCGGACGGTACTTACATCAGGTTTGACGATAATGCCTGTGTAATTATTGACGCTGCGTTAAACCCAAAAGGTAAACGTATCTTCGGGCCGGTAGCAAGAGAATTAAGGGAAAAAAGCGAATTTATGAAAATTGTTTCCCTTGCCCCGGAGGTATTGTAACTATTGTTACATAGGAGAAAGTTATGGCTCAGGCAGTGCATAAATTTAAAATAAAGAAAGAAGATACAGTTCAGGTTATCACCGGAAAGGACAAGGGCAAACGCGGCAGAGTGCTGAGAATCCTGCACGATAAAGACCGTGTTCTTGTAGAAGGCGTGAACATTGTAAAAAAAGCGAAGAAAAAAAGAAGTCAGCAGGATCGGGGCGGCATTATTGAGATAGAAGCGGCTCTTCATTCATCCAATGTGATGATTGTCTGCAAAAAATGCGGACCGTCCCGTATCGGATACAAGAAAAACGGAAATGAAAAAATCAGAATTTGCAAAAAATGCGGGGAGGCCCTGTAATGAGCGGAAAAGTTGTACCCCGGCTTAAAAAAATCTACAAAGAGCAGATAGCGCCGGAACTTTTTAAAGAGTTTCAATATAAGTCAAATATGCAGGTACCAAAACTTGAAAAGATTGTGGTAAGCATGGGCGTAGGCGAAGCCCTGCAAAACAAAAAACTTTTGGACGCGGCTGTTGATACGTTAACTCAGATAACCGGTCAGAAAGCCGTAAAGACAAAAGCTAAAAAGAGTATTGCGAATTTTAAGATAAGAAGCGGTCAGGAAATCGGCGCGAAGGTGACTCTCCGCGGGAATATAATGTACGAATTTTTCGACAGGCTTGTTAATGTTGCGCTTCCGCGTGTTAAGGACTTTCACGGCATTAACCAGAATGCTTTTGACGGACACGGAAATTACTCTCTTGGAATTCAGGAGCAGATTATTTTTCCGGAAATTGATTTTGACAAGATAGAGAAGGTAGCCGGATTAAACATCGTAATCGTTACAACGGCGGCGACAGATGCTGAAGCAAAGACATTCCTTTCCAAATTTGGAATGCCTTTCAGGAAATAGGAGGTACAATGGCACGAAAAGCAATGATAGCGAAGGCTAAGAGAACGCCAAAATATAAAACGCGGAAGGTAAACCGCTGCAGGATCTGCGGAAGGCCCCGGGGCTTTTTGCGGAAATATGAAATGTGCCGTCTTTGTTTCAGGAAACTTGCAAGCGAAGGGCTTATTCCCGGCGTAACAAAATCTAGCTGGTAGGAGGAGGACAGAATGAGCGTATCAGACCCGGTTGCAGACATGCTGACAAAGATTCGCAATGCCGGCATGGCAAAACATGAAAAAGTTGATATTCCCACTTCCAGGCTGAAACTTGAGATTGTCAAGATACTAAAGACAGAAGGGTATATTAAGAATTTTAAAAAGGCAAACCAGGAAGGAGCAAATGTTATCAGGGTTTTCCTTAAATACGATGATAATACAACCCCGATTATTCACGGCATTGAAAAAGTTTCAAAACCCGGACGCCGTGTTTATATGGGATATAAAAGTATGCCGAGGGTGTTTAACGGCTACGGAACCTTGATCGTTTCTACGTCCCAAGGTGTTACAACAGGTAAAAAAGCCGCGGAAAAAAAAGTCGGCGGCGAAGTAATTTGTACTGTGTGGTAGGGCAGCATGAAACGAAGTTCATGTTCGATTATAATGTGCGTCATCGCCGCACTATATAGAGGTTTATATGTCTAGAATCGGAAAAATACCTGTTAAAGTTCCCGGCGGGGTCAAGGTTTCTTTTCAAAACGAAGAGATGATCGTTGAAGGCCCGAAAGGAAAACTTAAACAGAAATATAACCCAGTTATTACTTTTGAAGATAAAGGCGCGCAGATTGTAGTCGGCCGTAAAAGTGAAGAAAAACAGGTAAAGGCGTTTCACGGTTTATACCGATGCCTTCTTAACAACATGATTACCGGAGTTTCTACCGGATTCAATAAATCGCTTGTTGTTAACGGGGTAGGCTACCGTGCGGAAGTGCAGGGAAAACTGCTTTCCATGAGCCTTGGGTATTCAAATGATATTTTTGTCGCCATTCCGGAAGGGCTTGCGGTTGCAGTTGATCAGAGCGGCAAAATTACTGTAAGCGGAATTGACAAACAGCGTGTTGGGGAGTTTGCCGCCCAGATACGCAAATTAAGAGGCCCCGAACCTTACAAAGGAAAGGGTATCCGCTATGAAAACGAAGTTATCAAGCGGAAAGTCGGAAAATCGGGCGTTAAGTAGGATAAAAACATGTTACAAAAAATGCTGGAAAAAGACAGAAAACGGCTGAGAAGAAAAGTTCACATCAGGAAGAGAGTCGAAGGGACCGCGCAGCGTCCCCGAATGACCGTAACAAAGAGTAACCGCCGTATTTCGATACAGGTTATTGATGATACAAAAGGTCATACTTTAGCCTGCGCTTCCACACTTGAAAAAGACCTGCGCAATATCAAGGCGACTGTCGCCGGCGCGTCTCAATTAGGTGAAATAATGGGCAGGCGTTTATTGGAGAAAGGAATAAAGACTGTGGTTTTTGACCGTAACGGATATTTATACCACGGGATCGTAAAGGCTTTGGCCGACGGAAGCCGTAAAGCGGGAATTGAGTTCTAGGGGGCATGATGGCGCAGACTGAAGATATGGTTGAAGAAGACGGCGAACTCGAAGCCGGAGCCGCGGTTGAAACCGCTGTGGAGGATGTTCGTCCCGAAAGAAGGGATAGAAGAGGCGAAGGCAGACGCGGGCGTGATCGCGGGCGCGACAGGGAATTTGTCGAGAAAGAGTTTGTCGAGAAACTTGTCAAACTTAACCGTACCGCCAAGGTTGTAAAAGGCGGAAGGCGTTTCTCTTTTTCGGCTCTTACCGTTATCGGCGACCGCAAGGGAAAAGTCGGTTACGGTTTTGGCAAAGCCAACGATGTTTCGGAGGCTATCCGCAAGAGCATCGACAAAGCTAAACGCAACATGATTAAACTGCCCATTAAAAACGGAACAATCCCCCATGAAGTAACGGGTCTTTTTAAATCGTCGCATGTTTTATTAAAGCCTGCCCGTTCGGGAACAGGCATTATTGCCGGAGGTCCTGTTCGCGCCATTATGGAAGCCGGAGGAGTTACCGATGTGCTTTCAAAATCCATCGGATCATCCAGCCAATACAATGTTGTCAAGGCGACATTTGACTGTATCAGTAAAATGATGGACGCAAGGGCAATATCAAGAAACAGGGGAAAATCCCTGAGCGAAATGTGGGGTTGATATGGGAAAGATAAAAATACGTTTGGTACGTAGCACAATCGGCGTTCTTCCCAACCAGCGCGCTACCGTTCGATCTCTTGGCCTTAGAAAAATCGGGTCAAGCGCGGTTCAGGAAGCGAACCCGGCTATTTTGGGAATGGTGAAAACCGTTTCTCATTTAGTATCTGTAGAGGAAGAAAAATAATGGCGCATGATTTTAATTTACACGCTCCTATAGGCGCAAACAAAAAGAAAAAAATACTTGGCCGTGGGCAGGGTACAGGCAGAGGAACTACGTCCGGTAAAGGCAATAAGGGACAGAAAGCCCGTTCCGGCGGAAAGACATATGTCGGTTTTGAAGGCGGACAGATGCCGCTGTACAGGCGTCTGGCTCAGAGAGGATTTTCCAATTATCCTTTTAAAAAAGAATGGCAGGTAGTCAATCTTGGCGAAATAGAAAAGCGCTATGAATCCGGAGAAACCGTTGATTTTGCGTCTCTTCACAAGAAGAGGCTGGTTAAAGGCACGGAGCCTGTAAAAATTCTGGCAAACGGTGACTTTTCAAAAAAACTGAACTTTAAAGTTGCGGCTGTTTCCGCCGGCGCGAAAGAAAAAATTGAAAAAGCCGGAGGCGGCATAACGTTAAACCCGCCTCTTGTAAAAGCGCGGCCGAAAGTGAATAAGAAAAAAACAGGCGGAAAAGCAAATGGCTAATCCCATAATCGGTATTTTCAGAGTAAAAGAACTGCGGGAAAGAATACTCTTTACGGTTGTAATGCTGATTGTATTCAGAATCGGAGCCGTATTCCCTATACCCGGAATCAATGTACGCGAGCTGTCCCGTTATTTCTATGATCAGGTTAATACCGGAAACCCGATAGTTGACTATTTGGACTTCTTTGCGGGCGGCGCTTTCTCCAACTTCTCGGTGTTTATGCTCGGAATCATGCCTTACATTTCAATGTCAATAATAATGCAGCTTTTGCTTATTGTATTTCCAAGCCTTAAAAAAATATCGCAGGAAGACGGCGGAAGAAAAAAGATTCAAAAATGGCAGCGTTACGGCACCGTAGTTGTTTGTATCATTCAATCGCTGGCTGTTACCCAGTACGCGCAGGTTATTTCACGCAGTGTTGAAAACCTTCTTTATATTGGATTTACCGAGTTTACGATTATTGCGATACTTACAGTTACAACAGGGACAATGTTCCTGATGTGGATAGGGGAACAGATTACCAAAAGGGGAATTGGTAACGGAGTTTCACTTCTGATCTTTGCCGGTATTGTCGCCCGTCTGCCCCAGGCGGTTTGGGAATTGATAAACATGATGAGAAGGGGAGACCTTAATCCTGTCTTTGTAATCATTGTTTTTGTAATGTTCGTGGCTGTAATTTCGCTTGTAGTTTTTGAACAGCAGGGCCAGCGCAAGATTCCGGTTAATTACGCGAAACGTGTTGTCGGCAGAAAAATGTACGGGGCGCAGAACACTTATATCCCGTTCAAGATCAATCCTTCAGGCGTTATTCCTGTAATTTTCGCTTCGTCAATTCTGACATTCCCGCTTCAGATAGCGCAGACTGTCGGCGGTAACGTAGCGTGGCTTGGAGCTTTAGCTAACGCGTTAAGCCCCCGCGGCACTCTCTATAATATTTTATATGTACTGTTAATTGTTTTCTTCGCGTATTTCTACACGCAGGTAAGCCTTAATCCGATAGAAATCGCAAAGCAGATTCGGGAAAACGGCGGTTCCATTCCCGGGATTAGAACTGAAAGAATTGAAGAATACCTTACAAAAATCCTGAACCGCATTGTGCTTCCCGGTTCTATGTACCTTGCCCTGATAGCGGTTATTCCTACCTTTATCCAGTGGGCGTTTAAATTTCCAACTTCAATTTCCTATCTTATGGGAGGCACGTCGCTTCTCATTCTGGTGGGCGTTGATCTTGATACCATGAGCCAGGTTGAAGGATTGCTGAAAATGCATCATCATGAAGGTTTGGTAAAGCGCGGAAGGCTGCGCGGACGGAACTTGTAAAAGTTTTGGAATTAGGAGAATATAAAGAATGAAAGTCAGAACCAGCGTGAAGCCCATCTGCGATAAATGCAAAATTATTAAGCGGAATGGAGTTGTTCATATTATTTGCCAAAATCCCAAGCATAAGCAAAAACAGGGGTAGGAGAAATACATGGCGCGTCTTGTGGGGGTTGACCTCCCTAATAAACATTTGAATGTCGCATTGACCTATATATTCGGTATAGGAAGGTCAAGCGCGGGTGACATTTGCAAAAAAGCAAAACTTGATCCTATGAGGATGATCAATGATCTGTCACAGGAAGAACTCAACGAGTTAAGGCAGATTATCGAAAGCGATTATAAAGTGGAGGGCCGTCTTCGCACGGAAGTTGCGTTGAATATAAAGAGGCTGATGGATATAGGCTGTTATCGCGGCTTGCGTCACCGTAAGGGACTTCCGTTAAGAGGACAGCGTACAAGGACAAATGCCCGTACACGCAAAGGCAAAAAGAAGACCGTCGCAGGCAAGAAGAAATAGGTTGGAGGAGTGAGTGGCAGCTACTACTAAGAAAAAGAAAGAAAAAAAATCAGTATATGAAGGTAATATCTTCATTCAAGCGACATTTAATAATACAATTGTTACAATTACCGATCTTATGGGAAATACTGTTTCCTGGGCGAGTTCAGGTATGCTGCAATTCAGGGGAGCGAAAAAGTCAACGCCTTTCGCGGCCCAATCCGTTACCGAATCTGCCGCGCAAAAAGCGCTGCAGGCAGGTTTACGGGAAGTGCATGTATATATAAAGGGACCGGGTATTGGCAGGGAATCGGCTATACGGCAGCTCGGCGTAATGGGTATCAAGGTTAAGTCCATAAGCGACGTTACACCAATCCCCCACAACGGCTGCAGGCCAAGAAAAACACGTCGGATATAGGAGAAGAAAATGGCAAGATACACCGGTCCTGTTTGCAGAATGTGCCGTGTAGAACAGAAAAAATTAATGCTGAAAGGCAATCGCTGCAAGAGCGATAAATGCCCAATGAATAAAAAGAGAGCCGCTCCAGGAAAGGACCCGAAGTCGCGGCCCGGCAAGAGGTCCGATTACGGCGTTCAGCTCAGGGAGAAACAAAAACTTAAAAGAATCTACGGAATGCTGGAAAAACAGTTCAGTCTTTTCTTCAAGCGCGCTTTGCGCATGAGCGGCATTACAGGTGAAAATCTTTTTGTACTGCTTGAAAGGCGGCTTGACAATGTTGTTTACCGTCTGCGTTTTTCCACGTCAAGAAGCCAGGCGCGTCAGTTTGTTTTGCACGGTCATGTCTGTGTAAACGGGAAAAAGATAACAATTCCTTCCTATCTTGTAAATGCGGAAGACGAGATAAGCATTGCCGAAGGAAGCCGTAATTTAACCGTAATTAAAGAATCATTGAGAGAGTTCGGAAAATCGGGAGTAATGCCATGGCTCAGCCTCGACCCCGATACAATGAAAGGGAAGTTCCTTGCGTCTCCGCGCCGCAGCGATATTACCGATCTCGGCGATATCAAGGAACAGATGATTATCGAATTATATTCTAAGTAAGGAGAACTCATGGCCCGTAAGAACCTTATGCAAGGATTCAAACGCCCGAAAAGTTTTACATTTGAACATGGAGAACTTAATCAAAATTATGGCAAATTTATTGCCTCTCCGTTTGAACCTGGATTCGGTACGACGGTTGGCAATACTTTAAGAAGAGTTCTTCTCTCCTCAATTCAAGGATATGCCATTACCGCAGTAAAGATTGTTTCCTATGACGCTTCCGGAACGGTTCATAACGTGTCCAGTGAATTTGAAACAATCCCGAATATCATCGAAGACACTCTTGAAGTCATAAATAATTTAAAAAAGGTGCGCCTTAAACTGGCTGATGACGCGGAACAGGATGTTCTGCTTTATGAGTGGAAAGGCAGATGCGAAATAAAAAGCGATGATTTCGCCCGTTTAGGGCAGGTAGAGGTGCTTTCTACGGGGCAGCATATAATGACCCTGATGGATGACGCCAATATAGGGCTTGAAATACAAATTGATCTTGGACGCGGTTATGTGCCTTCCGAAATTAATGAACGGTATATCGAAGTCATTAATACAATTCCCATAGACGCGATTTTTACGCCTGTAAAAAAGGTAAAGTTCGCTGTAGAGACAACAAGAGTCGGGCAGCGCAACGATTACGACAAGCTGATTTTGGAGATATGGACAGACGGAACGATAAGACCGGAAGACGCTCTGGCGGAAGCCTCAAAAATCGCGAAGGATCATTTTTCGGTATTTATTAATTTTGATGAAAATCATATCGGCATTGACGACGATCTTGATGACGAGAACGATCATATCAGGAAAATTTTAAATACCCCTGTTGAAGAACTTGAACTTTCGGTTCGGTCATCGAATTGCCTTAAAAACGCAAATATCAAAACAATAGGCGAGCTTACGCGGAAATCCGAAGATGATATTGCCAGAACTAGGAATTTCGGAAAAAAGTCGCTTCAGGAAATCAAGGAAAAACTTAAAGAATGGAATTTATCTCTTGGAATAACAGATTTGAATGTTCTTAAGAACGCCCGTGTGGAATTAAAAGAGAAGGAAGCGGAAAATGAAACATAAAATCGGATTTAACCCGTTGCAGCGGATGTCTGCACACCGTAAAGCGCTGCACAGAAATATGGTTACGTCTTTATTTAGAAAAGAGCGGATCAGAACGACAAAGACAAAAGCCCTCGCGGTAAGGCGGACGGCGGAGAAAATGATCACGCGCGCAAAGGAAGATACGGTTCATAACCGCCGTATAGTTTCGGGCCGTTTGTACGATGAAGGCGTTGTAGCAAAACTTTTTACGAATATTGCTGTGCGCATGAAGGACAGGAACGGCGGTTATACCCGCATTATAAAGCTCGGCGAGCGCAAAGGCGATGCCGCGGAAGTTGTAATTCTGGAACTGGTTGATTATAAACTGGATACGGGAGATACAAAGAAGAAATCAAAAAAAGATGATAAGTCAAAGGCTGATAAGGGGAAATAGATGTCTAAACCGCATAGAGGCAAAAGTATAAGGGATCAGGCTGCGCACGGACGCGGCGTATGTCCTGTCTGCAAAAGGGAAAATGTTAAAATTCTTTACGAGCAGGAAGCTGAAGGGCAGAAATTCAAAATATGCAAGACTTGCAGGGCTGCCGTCAAGCATGGAAAGAAAAAACTCCCTGTTGCCGCGGCAGTTGAAAAATCTTCTGAAACGGAAACTGCCTGAAAGATTAATAATTATTGAATCTGTTCGGGAACCTCAGTTTCCACAAACGGATTGTACATGATAATTTTTGTTCCAAGCCTGCGAAGCACCGAATGAAAAAAGTCAAAGTTCATGTCGCTGTCAAATAAACGGACATGGTGTTTTTTCAGCAGTTCGTCTGTATATAAATAAATCGGATAAGCTTTTGTATTTACATAGCCCGCTTCAAAATGGCATATTACAGGAATTAATCCTGATTTGGTAATTGACAGCTTATCTCCTTCTTTTGTAAAAGTTACAAGCATTATTCCGCCGAGTATTCTTTCTTTTTCCCTCTGATTTGACACAAAATTGCCGAGTGAGTAAAAACACAGCGTTTCCCCTCCGCCGGACCGTTTCAGCGTTTCCACCCGCTGTAGGACGTGCGGATGATGACCGATTATCAAATCCACATTTTGTTCCGCAAGAAAAACGGCAAGGTTTTTCTGGTACGAATCCGGCTCTATTAACATGTATTCCTCGCCCCAATGCATTGAAACAACAAGGAAATCGCATAACGAACGAAGCGCCTGTATTTCCTGCGCCATCTTTTCTCTTCTGATGAGAGAGACAAGGTTTGGTTCGTTTGCGGGAAGGGAGTAACCGTTAAGGCCGTATGTGTAGGAAAGAAACCCGAGGGAAATGCCGTTTTTTTCAATGATGCGGGCGCTTTCTCCTGTCTTTCTCGCTCCGATTACGGTTATATCTTCCATTTTATCCAGTAAATCCAAAGAGGCGACAAGACCGTCTCTTCCCATGTCCATCGCGTGGTTGTTCGCAACGTTAAAAATATCAAAACCGGTATCAGCAAGGGTTTTTGCCAGAGATTGGGGAGTGTTGAATTGAGGGTAGCCCGAGTAGCCGAAACTTTCGCCCGCCATAACAGTTTCCTGGTTGATAAATGAAAGGTCCGCGTTTTTTATAAGGCTTTTTATTTCAGAGTAAACAGGCGTAAAATTGTACTGTCCGCCTTCCTGCGACCTGTTTATCAATGTTATGTGAAATAGATTGTCCCCTGTCGCTATAAGCGTAAGGTCATAACGGACTGGTTTTTCTTCTGTTTCAGGGATAACTTCCTCAGCCATTTGCGGCGTTATTGATTTTGAATTGCACGAAATTAAAATGACTGCAAGCAAAAAGGCGCAGATTTTAATTTTCATATTTTCCTCCGATAACGCGTTCTTGTCCCGAAAGGTCCCTGTATAATTTTATACCTTTAAAGCCTCTGTGTGTAAGCATACTTTCAATTTTTTCCATTTGACGCGGATCGGCTTCCGTTAACAGCGTTCCGCCGTTTTCAAGATATTCAGGCGAACCGTCAATAATACGCTCTATTATTTCAAGCCCAGATTTCCCTCCGTCCAATGCGATGCGCGGCTCTTTCTGCACTTCCGCGGGAAGCGTCTGTATTTCACAGTCCGGTATGTACGGAGGGTTGCAGGTTATAAGTGAATACCGCTCACGGGGAAGCGCGTTAAATAAATCCCCCTGAAAAAAAACGGCGTAATTTTCTCCGCCAAGCAGTTCCTGCGCGTTTTTTTCTGCGATTTTTAAAGCGTCGGCCGATATGTCGGATGCGAAAACTTTTATTCCGGGCATTTCGTGTTTTAAAGAGATCGCAACAGCGCCTGAGCCTGTACAAAGATCGAGAACGCGGATATTGCCGTTTTTACCGTATTGCCGCAGCTGTTCAACAGCCGCTTCTACAAGAATCTCCGTATCGGGGCGCGGAACAAGCACGCAGGAGTTTACAGAAAACTCGAGAAACCGGAATTCTTTTTTCCCCGTTATATAGGCGACACATTCGCCTTCGATTCTTCTTTTAAGGAGTGTCTGAAATGATTCAAACGCCTTTTCACAAAGAGGTTCGCAGCCTTTTGCGGCTAACGATGTCCGGCTTATGCCAAGTACATACGCAAGAAGAAGGGAAGAGTCAAGGGAAGGTGATTCAATTCCCGCAGTTTTTAAAACAGAACTGCCGTGAGAAACCGCTTCACGAATTGTCATGAGTCTACGATGCGGCGGCTTCCGGAAAAGTCCCCGAGCTGCTGCTCTGCAAAAGTTCTTCTTTTGCCGAAAGTTTTAACGCGTCAAAAAGCTCCGATGTTTCACCCTGCATAATAAGGTCAAGTTTATAAAGTGTAAGGTTTATTCTGTGATCTGTAAGGCGGTTTTGCGGGAAATTGTAGGTTCTAATTCTCTGTGAACGGTCTCCCGAACCTACCTGGGTTTTTCTAGCTTCGGCCCTGAGCGCCGCGGCTTTTTCCTCTTCCATTTCGTAGATTCTGGCGCGAAGTATGCGCATCGCCTTTGCCTTGTTTTTAATCTGGCTTTTTTCATCCTGACAGTGAACCGTGAGCCCTGACGGCAGGTGGGTGATGCGTACAGCCGAATCTGTTGTGTTAACGCACTGTCCTCCGGGTCCTCCCGCGCGCATAACGTCGATGCGTAAATCTTCCTGTTTAATGTCAATTTCAGTTTCATCCGCTTCCGGCAAAACTGCGACAGTTACCGCAGAAGTGTGAATCCTGCCGGAAGATTCCGTGGCGGGAACTCTCTGTACCCTGTGAACTCCCGATTCGTAGCGGAGATTTTCGTATACATTGTTTCCGCTTATCGAAAAAACAATTTCCTTTATGCCGCCAAGCTCCGTATCGTTTGAATTCATAATCTCAAATTTCCAGCCTTTTGTTTCGGCAAAACGTGAGTACATGCGGTAAAGGTCTGAGGCGAAAAGCGCGGCCTCTTCCCCGCCTGTGCCTGCGCGTATTTCCATGATAATGTTCTTTTCATCCAGAGGGTCTTTCGGGACAAGCAAAAATTTCAATTTATCGCTGTTAATGTTAAGCCGGTCTTCCAGTTCCTTAAGCTCCTGACGGGCCAGTTCCCGCATTTCCTGATCTTTTTCTTCCTGTACAAGGATTTTTGTTTCGCTTATCTGCTTTTCAAGTTTTTCTATGTTTAAATTTATTTCAGCAATTTCACCGAGACGGGAATGTTCTTTCATAACATCACGGTATCGGTTTTGATCCTTTACAAGCGAAGGGTCCTGAATTAATAGAGTTAATTCATCGTAACGTTTAAGCAGCGAACTCAACCGTTCATTCATTTTCTGTCTCCGTGGCTATTTTTCCTTGAATTTCGGACAGGAATAGATAACAATCTCCATTTGATCATCTTCGCTGGAATATTTGTCCATTGTCTCTTTTAATGTTTCCTGAATATGGCAATTGTTTGTATTTACGCAAATCGGGCAGGCCCCGTTTCCCCGTACATTCAACTCTAACATAATTAATATTATCAATTATTCCGGGATTCGGCAATATATTCTCATTGGAAGTTTCTGAACAACTAATGTTGATTTTTGTGATATAATACATCTTAATGGAACTTCCTGATAGAATTACCGCGTTTTTCAGTGATTTATTTAAAAGAATGACAGGTGAAAACAAGCGCCGGTTAGTCATTATTTGTACTGTGATTTTTGCCGCTTTCTTGACTTTTTCTGTTATTCTGTCCATGGAAAAGCCCGAAAAGAAAGTTATTCCTGTAAAAACCGACAGGTCAAGATTTAACGTGGCTATTCCCGCGGATGAACTTTTTCTTCCGGAAGAACCTGATTTTCTTCCCGGAGTTATTTTGGAAAGGGAGAGAAAAACAAGCTGGACCGAACAGGATGCCGGCGTATATTGGCTTGATCCGTTAAAATCGGGCGAGGAACAATGGCGTGAAAAAATTGTAACCGCTGTTGATGAATTTTTGGAGCGTGTCCCGTGAAATATCTGTTTTCAATAATTATTGCAATCCTTGTATTTATAGCGTTTTCATGTACTTCTCAAAATAATACAGTTGCGCAGAAGCAGGTTACCCCCGAATCAACAATACCTGTCAGTGAAATATCCAAAGAAACCGAACCGGAAGTTTTATCATCTGCGCCGGTATTTAAAGAAGAGCCGCCGGTAGAGGTTATTGAGAAACCGAATGATGTTACAGTGCCGGTTGTTATTGATGAACCTTTGACGGTTGAACTTGTTATTGAACTGCCTCCAGTACCGCAAATGGTACAACAGTCTGTCAATCAATTTTTACAACCCCAAGAGCAGTCTCCCGTGCAAACGGCGCAACAGCCTGTCCAAGAGCTTTCACAACCCCAAGAGCGGACTCCTATTCAAACAGCGCAACAGCCCGTTCAACAGCCTTCACAGCCTCAGAGGCAGCCTCCCGTACAAACGGCGCAACAGCCTGTCCAACAAACTTCACAACCCCAAGAGCGGACTCCTATTCAAACAGCGCAACAGCCCGTTCAACAGCCTTCACAACCCCAAGAGCGGCCTCCCGTACAAACGGCGCAGCAGCCTGTCCAACAAACTTCACAACCTCAGGGACGGCCTCCCGTGCAAATAGCGCAGCAGCCTGTTCAACAGCCTTCACAGCCTCAAGAGCGGCCGCCCGCACGGCAAACGATACAGCAGCAGGTGCAGCCGTCATTACAATCGCCCGCTTTACTCGGTTCCGCGGAGGAGAGAAATACCGTAACGGAAAGAACCCCTTCTCCTGCTGCCAGCGATACATTAAGAGATTCCGTGATTGATTCCAATGTAAGGGAACAGAACGTAACTCCTGCCATGTCGATTATCGTACCGAGAGAAGGCGATATTGTTTTTTCCAGGGTAATTCGCGCGACAGTCGGGCAGATTGTTGAGATTCCTTTTAACGGAACAGGCTGGGTGTACCTCGGCGAACTTGCGTCAAGGCGCGGCATCGTTTACAATTCACGCCGTCTTGATCCCGAAGGACAGAGTTTTATTTTCAGGGCGGAAGAAGCCGGTTCTTACGCGTTAAAATTTTTTAAACAGGATTTTATAAGGGATTATATTTTGAATGATCATGTTCAGATTATTGTAGGGGACGCGCCCTTAACAGAAGGAACCGGCTGGTTTAATCCGCCTGTTGACCGCGGAAGGGTAGTGGCCCAGCCGCGCTGGCCGTCCGCCCAGGAAGAAGCTGAAATATTGAGGGGCGGCGCTGCGCCCGGTTCAAATACGCCGCCTGTAAATATTCCGGGAAACGCCGCCGTGCAGGAAATCCCGCAGGTACAGAGTCAGAATAATCTTTCTGCGCAGGGCACAGCTTCCGCGCAGCCTTCTGTTCAATCCCAGCCGGATACACGGCAGCCTGCCGCAAATGCGTCCACAACCGCAAGCGCACCTGCTGTTGCAATTGCGCCTACAACTACAAACGTACCGTCTGCCGCAGGAGCGCCCGCCGCCTCAACCGCGCCTGCTGCCTCAACCGCGCCCACTGCCGCAACCGCGTCTAATGAAAACCGGGAAAATCTTTCGCCGGATGTTTTACTGCAAAGGGCAAAAGAAAACTTTGACGGCGGAAATGCAGCCGCCGCGGTTTTGCTGCTCGATCAATATGCGCAAAATTACCCGGCTACGGACGAGCTTTATTGGCTTTACGGACAATTCTACGAAGCAAACAGCCCTGTAAGGAATATTCTGCTGTCGCTGGAAAATTACCGCCGTCTTGTAAATGAATACCCGCAAAGCACGCGGTTCAGCGACGCCCGCCGACGTATTGCGTATTTAGAGAGATTTTATATAAACATTCAATAAGTTTGATCAAAGCGCTGTGATACTATTTGCTGTAACATATCCTTCCGTTTTATTATCCAGTATTAATTTGATAATTTGCTGTGCGTTAACCCAAAACGGTGTCAATTATAATGTGCGTTAATTTTTACGAAAATAAATTTAAATTCGCAGTCTTTGCGTGTTTTTATACGCGTCAGCGCGAAGCTGTTTGACCGAAGCGTCCGCTAGGTAATCGTCAAAAAGCATCATACGGTCAATCACATTGTTTGATTCTTCCTGCTGGGGAAGAATCTCTACGATACGGTTTGCGATTGAATTGATAAACTCGTGATCGTGCGAATTAAAAAGAATAACGCCTGAAAACGCGGTAAGCCCGTCGTTTAAAGCGGTGATCGCCTCAAGGTCCAGGTGGTTTGTGGGTTCGTCGAGAATTAAAACATTTGCGCCGGATAGCATTAACTTGGAAAGCATACAGCGTACTTTTTCACCGCCTGAAAGGACGTTTACCGGTTTTAGCGCCTCGTCTCCGGAAAAAAGCATACGGCCCAAAAAACTCCGCACATAGGTTTCGTCCTGATCCGGCGAATACTGCCGCAGCCAGTCTGTTATTGAAAGATCGGAATTAAAATACGCGGAATTCTCTTTTGGAAAGTAAGAGAAGGAAGTAGTCTGTCCCCACTGGCAGTCTCCCGATTCCGCTTTTTTCCCGCCTGTAATAATCTCAAAAAAAGCCGACTTGGAGGAATGTTCAAGCCCGACAAACGCGATTTTATCGCCCTTGTTTACCGTTAACGAAAAATCTTTTAAAAGAACCGTTCCCTCAAATGAATAGTTAAGTTTTTCCGTTCGCAGAACATTGTTGCCGATCTCGCGGTCAGGCTTAAAACCGGCATAGGGAAACTTTCGGCTTGTAACAGGCACATTGTCAAGATCGAGTTTTTCCAGTACTTTCTTGCGGCTTGTCGCCTGGCGCGCTTTGCTTGCGTTAGACGAAAATCTCTGGATAAACTCTTTTAACTCTTTCGCTTTTTCTTCCCGTTTTTTTAACTGATCCCGCGCCTGCCGCTGGAGGATTTGGCTCATCTGATACCAAAAATCGTAATTGCCCGAATACGGCGTTATTTTTCCGAAGTCGATGTCGCATACGTTTGTGCAGACAGCGTTCAGGAAATGGCGGTCGTGGGAGACTACAATTACAGTGTTGGGAAAATCAATAAGGAATTCTTCCAGCCACGAGATTGATTCCAGATCAAGACCGTTGGTCGGCTCGTCAAGAAGCAGAATGTCGGGATTGCCGAAAAGCGCCTGCGCTAAAAGAACCCGCACTTTTTTTGATTCGTCAAGCTCCGCCATAAGTTTGTCATGATCTTCTTCGTCGAGGCCAAGTCCGGAAAGAAGCTGTCCCGCCTGCGCCTGCGCTTCCCATCCGCCTAGCTCGGCAAAATCAGCTTCAAGTTCGCTTGCCTTAAGGCCGTCTTCTTCCGTAAAGTCTTCTTTTGCGTAAATCGCCTCGCGGTCTTTTTGCACCGAATAAAGTTTCGGATAACCCATGATGACGGTTTCAAGCGCGGGGTGTTCTTCAAACGCGAAGTGATCCTGTTTTAAAACGGCTATTCTCTGATTTTTTCCTATTGAAATTTCACCTTTGTCATGTTCAATCTCGCCGGAAAGTATTTTAAGGAAGGTGGATTTTCCGGCTCCGTTTGCGCCTATTATCCCGTAACAGTTGCCGGGTGTGAATTTTAAATTAACGTCTTTAAAAAGAGTGCGTTCGCCGAAAGTAAGGCTTAATTCCGTAACAGTTATCATTTTTTTCTGAGTAGTCCTATAAGTTTTGACAGGAAGCCGGTTTTGACAGGAGATGCGGGCATTGCTGCAGGCTGTGGCACAGGCGCAGATTCCGTCTGGGGCGGTTTATGTTCTTCAGGTTTTTCATGCCGCTGTTTCAACTGGTGATGGTGTTTAACATTCATTTTGACATGTTCTTTGTTTCCTGAATGTCCGTGTTCGCCCGCGTATTTTTTCTTGTATAAAGCCATCCTGTCTTCCATGGAAAGACGGGAAAGTTCCTGTTCATGGGGTTTTGCGGGAACCGCTTCATGTTTATGTTTGCCGGGTTTTTCCCTGCTCTTTCGCTGTTCGCCTGTCTTTCTTTTGCCGTCGTGCGTTTTATTTAAGGCGGCTTTTGCTCCTGAGTGAGGACGGCGTTCTTCGTAATAATCGGTATGAATCTGTTTGCCGGCGCTTTTATCTTCTTCGTAGAGTTCCTGCATTGCAATTTCTGAGGGTATTTTTTTCCCGATGTACCGCTCGATGGCGGGCAGCTCATAAACGTCCTGTTCGCTTGCAAGAGTGATCGCTTTTCCTGTTTTTCCGGCGCGGGCAGTCCTTCCAATACGATGAACGTAATTTTCGGATTCAACGGGCAAATCGTAGTTTATTACCATCGACAGGTTTTCAATATCAAGACCGCGCGCCGCAACATCGGTGGCCGCAAGAAAATTAATTTTTCCCGCTTTTACATCGTCAATCACTTTCAGTCTGTTTGCCTGAGGCAGGTCGCCGATTATAAACTTGCAGTCATAGCCGTTCTGCTGGAGACGTTTTGCGACAATTTCGGTATATTTTTTTGTATTGCAGAAAATAATCGCGCTTTGCGGTTTTTCCCGTTTAAGAATACCGAGGAGCAGCGCCATTTTTTCTTCCGACGGAACGTGGTAAAGTATCTGGGTTATTTCCTCTACGGTGATGATTTCCGGTTTTATTTCAATTTCAAAAGGAGTTTTTGTATATTCCCACGCCAGATTTTTTACCCATGAATTTAAAGTTGCGCTGAAAAGCATTGTCTGGCGGCGATCTGTTGAGGGCACAACCTTTATAAGTTTCCGTAAATCAGGATAAAAACCCATGTCAAACATTCTGTCCGCTTCGTCAAGGACGAGGAATGAAATCTCCATCAGATTCATCCTGCCCGTTTTATTTAAATCCAGCACGCGTCCGGGAGTTCCGACAAGAATTTGAGCGTTTTCACGCAGAAGTTTTTCCTGCTGGGCATAGCCTACGCCGCCGTAAAAACTTCCCGTTTTAAAAGGCAGGTATTTGCCGAGCATTTTCGCTTCTTCTTCGATTTGCACTGCCAATTCCCTTGTCGGAGCCATTATAAGGGCTTTGCGTTTGGTAAGGGCGTCTTCCGTTAACATTCGCTGGAAAATGACGATAAGAAACGCTGCGGTTTTCCCTGTCCCTGTCTGGGATTGAACATAAAGGTCCTGTCCGCCGAAGGCTTTTGACATTACCTGTTCCTGAACCGGCATACAGTTAACATAACCGGCTTCATCTATACCTTTTTGCAGATCGGGGTGAAGTCCAAAGTTTTTAAATTCCATATAACTAATTAAGTTTATCGGTTTTTATATACCTTGACTAGATTGCCAAAATGGCTCAACATGAACTAATTATAGTAATTCAGGAGGAAATTATGAGTATTATCGAATATGTGGAAGCTCGTGAAATTCTTGACTCACGGGGAAATCCAACAGTAGAAGTTGACGTAATGCTTGAAGACGGTTCTTTAGGCCGCGCGGCTGTTCCATCAGGCGCGTCTACAGGCGATTATGAAGCGGTAGAGCTTCGGGACGGCGATAAGGCCCGTTATCTCGGCAAGGGAGTGTTAAAAGCGGTTGATAATGTAAACAATATAATTGCTCCTGAAATTATGGGACTTGACGCTTTGGAACAGGTCGATATTGACAGAACAATGATTGAGCTTGACGGAACCGACAACAAAGCCAAACTGGGAGCCAATGCAATTCTCGGCGTGTCTATGGCGACAGCCCGCGCATCCGCTGAATTCTTGGGCGTGCCGCTGTACAAATATTTGGGAGCGTTTCATTCGAACCTGCTGCCTGTTCCGATGGCGAATATCATAAACGGCGGCAAGCATTCCGATAACAAAATAGACTTTCAGGAATTTATGGTAATGCCAGTAGGCGCGCAGTCCATCAGGGAAGCCGTCCGCTGGACAGCCGAGATTTTTCATAACCTGAAAAATATTCTTCACGCCGCGGGCAAAAATACTGCTGTAGGCGATGAGGGCGGTTTTGCGCCTGACATCGGAAACGAGGAAGCGCTTGACTATATAATGAAAGCTATTGAAAAAGCCGGATACAAACCCGGCGAGCAGATAGCGATAGCCATGGACTGCGCTTCTTCCGAGCTTTTCGGCGAAGGCGGCAAGAAAGGATACAAATTCTGGAAATCAAACCCCGATAAACTCTTCTCCGCCGATGAAATGATCGAAATGTACACCAAATGGGTAAACAAATATCCGATTATTTCGATTGAAGACCCGCTCGATCAGGATGACTGGGACGGTTATGTGAAAATGACAAAGAGCCTCGGCTCAAGAATACAGATTGTAGGCGATGACTTCTTTGTTACAAACACAAAACGCCTTGAGAAAGGAATCGGCATGGGAGCGTGTAACTCAATTTTGATCAAGGTAAACCAAATCGGCTCTCTGACGGAAACCTACGAAGCTGTTGAGATGGCCAAAAAAGCGGGTTACACTGCGATTGTTTCCCACCGCTCAGGCGAGACAGAAGACAACTTTATTGCCGATCTTGTTGTCGCTCTTGAGACAGGACAGATCAAAACCGGTTCAATGAGCCGCACTGATCGTATTTGCAAATATAACCAGCTTATGAGGATCGAGGACGAGCTGGAAGGCATTGCCGAATACGCTGGTAAGAAGGCTTTTTACAGCATAAAGCATTAAAAGGACAGATACCCTAAATACAATAAGCGGCGTGAAAACGCCGCTTATTTTTTGTTAAACAGCAAAGTTCGTTTTTAACATAGCGTTAGTCGCTAATCTGCTTAATAATCGCATCAACCTGTTCAGCCTGAACGCCTACCAATATCAGCGCTTTCAACGGCATGGACAGTATCATTTTCAGGTATGCCTGTTCATCGCTCTCTTTGTCTTTCGCTTCAAATTTATATGTTTTAAGCATGCTTTCAATAATAACGCGTCCTTTTGGATTTGCGTACACGTCGCTCATCAAGCTGTCGCGGGTATATACGATTTTTTCCACGCGGGTGCTTTTAATCGCAACAACCGCCGAGCCGCGAATGTCGGTTGAAGATGCGCCTATTTGCAGTTCATAATTTCCGGAATTTACGCGCCAGTCGGAAATAACCGCGTCGTAAAACGCAAAATCCCGGCAGTTGAGTGAGAGCGTAACGGTTTTTGTTTCTCCGGGTGAAAGCCCGACTTTTTTAAATGCCTTCAGTTCTTTTACAGGCCTGATTACGCCCTTTGCCGATGTTGTAAAATCGGGCGCGACATACAGTTCCACAATTTCTTTTCCGGCAATCGCTCCCGTGTTTGTAACGTCAACACTGACAGTTACAATGTCGGTGTCCGGATATTCAGGCTTGTCGGTCTTTATTTTCGCGTACTCGAAATTTGTGTAGCTTAAGCCATGCCCGAACGGGAACGCTGTTTTTATCCGTTTTTTATCATAGTAGCGATAACCTGTAAACAGGCTCTCCCCGTAAAATGAAACGTCGCCCTCGCCGGGGAAGAACAGATACGCCGGAGTATCCTCAAGTCTTTTCGGTAAAGTCTCCGCAAGTTTTCCGGACGGGTTAACCTCGCCTGTGAGTATGTCGTAAACGGCCCCGTTTGCCGCCTCGCCGGGCAGGAATGCGTATAGGATCGCCGAAACATCATCCGCCCATGGCATTTCAACCGCGCTGCCTTCAAACACAACTGTGATTGTGGGAATTTTCGCTTCAGTCAAAGCCTGTATCGCGGCGTTCTGCGGCTGCGGAAGATTCATGTTCGGTTTGTCGAAACCTTCCGACTCCTCTGAAACAGGTTTACCTGCAAACACGATGACTTTTTTCACGTTTTTCGCCGCCGAAAGTATTGCATCCTTGTTTGAAAAATCAGAAATGTATGTTACATCCCAGCCGTTTTCTTTAAACAGTTCGACCGCGCTGTCAATTTTATAGACATTTACATTGGAACTGCCGCCGCCCTGGAAATGCGGTTTTTCGGCATATTCGCCGACAAGCAGTATTTTTTCAGTTTTTTTCAACGGCAAAACACCGCTGTTTTTAAGCAGCGGCATACTTTCTGCAGCCAGTTTACGCGCAAGCGCATGGTTTGCATCCAAATCCTCCTCGCCGCGGCCCCAGTCGGCGGTTTTTGACTTAGTATCCGCTGCGTATAATAAAAGTGAAACTACGCGGGCGGCGCTCTCGTCAAGTTCGCTTTGTAAAAGTGAACCATCGGTTACGGCTTTAGCTATGCCGGCTGGATTGTTTTTAAAACCGGGCATTTTTAGGTTACACCCTGCCGCAACCGCCGCAACATCGTTTGTAACCGCGCCCCAATCCGACACCACCATGCCGTCAAAACCCCATTCGCCGCGCAGAATGTCTGTGAGCAACCTTTTGTTTTGACTGCAGCTATTACCATTCAGGCTGTTATACGCCGCCATAATCGTATCTACGCCCGCCGTTTTAACGCATTTTTCAAACGCGTAAAGATATATCTCGCGAAGCGCGCGCTCATCAATTACGGAGTTGACGGTAAACCTACGCGTTTCCTGATTGTTCGCCGCGAAATGTTTCACGCAGGCTGACACTCCTTCGCTCTGGACGCCGTCTATATATGCAAGTGAGAGTTCGCCTGCAAGGCACGGGTCCTCGGAAAAATACTCGAAATTGCGTCCGCACAGCGGCGAGCGTTTGATATTTGTCCCGGGACCCAATAACAATGACACATTGTGAATTTTAGCGTTTTTACCTAACGCTTTGCCCATCTTGTTAAGCACATCTGTGTCCCAGCTGTTAGACACGCATGAACCGCTGGGAAAACCAACTGTTTTGACGCTTGCGTCTACTGCAATGTCTTCATAATCAAGCTGTTTGCGGATACCGTGCGGACCGTCGGACATGTCTAGTTTTTCAATTCCCAGCCGTTCACATCCGCGCGTTTCCCACATATTCCTGCCGGAAACAAACTGCGACTTTTCTTCCAAAGTCATCTGCGCCACAAGACCTTTAGCTTTTTCGTAGTAGTTTTTCAGGTTACTCATTTTTATTGCCTCCTGTTAATGATCCGGTTCGTTATGAACCGGTAAAATGCACCGCATCGGTTTTTTTGATGATAACGGAGGTTTTTTTTGGTTACTACAAAATTCTTTAGATTATTGACAAATTTTATTGTTTATCTACCCCCTGTGGTATAATCAAAACAATAATGGGAACAAAGCCGGACGGTAAAATGGATATTGACCAGGTTTTGACGCGCGAGAATTTCACGCGCCGCGAAACCGAGTGGGCGCACGTTCCTTATGAGAAAGAGCTTGAACTTCTGGCATGTGTCAAGACCGGGGATGTTGAACGTGTCAAAGATATGTTATTCGGAATGTTTCCAAAACACGAAGGGCACATGAGCGAAAACCCGCGGCGTAACGCGATTTATTCTTTTGTCGCCAGCGTGACGCTTGTAACGCGCTTCGCAGTTGAGGGCGGTCTTGACGTTGAAACGGCGTACAGCTTGAGCGACGCATATATCAAGTCCGCTGATGCGGCAAAAACTCCTGACGATGTGTTCAAACTGCTCCCCAAAATGGCGTTGGACTTTACCGAAAAAGTGCGCCGGGCAAAACGTTCCGCAAAACCGCTGACGCCGGTTATAAAGAAAGCCGCGGAATATATTGACTCAAATCTCCACCGGCATATTACGCTGGAAGAATTGGGAAGCGTTACCCGCTGTAACCCTGCATATATCTCTGTAAAATTCAAAAAAGAGACAGGTTTTGCCGTTACCGACTACATCAACCGCGCAAAAATTGATGCCGCAAAGCAGCTTTTACAGGATACGGAACTGACTATTTCAGATGTCGCCTACACGCTGGCGTTTTCCTCACAGAGTTATTTTTCCAAACTTTTCCGCGAACTGACCGGAGAGATGCCGCGGGACTACCGCATACATTATTTCAGGACGCACAAGACAGGCATAAATATTGATAATAATCAATAAATATTTGTATATTACGCCCGTGCTCCCGCCTATTGTTATATAAGGGCGGTAAGTTTTTATGAAAACATCCAAAATCGAAAAGGTTTCCTATGGTCTGGGCGGTCTGGGGTATCAGATGACGCTTGCGCTCACAAACGCTTATCTGGTTTTGTATTACACAGACAGCGTCATGGTGTCTGCGGCATTTATCGGGACGATGATGCTGGTCGCAAGAATTCTTGACGGCGCGTCGGACATTGTTATGGGCTTTGTCATTGAAAAAACAAAGTCGCGTTTCGGCAAGGCGCGTCCCTGGGTTATGCTCGGCGCCGTACCGCTTTCGGCCAGCCTGTTTTTATTGTTTAACGTACCGTCAGGGCTTCCGGAAATCCCGAAAAACGCGTATATATTCGTAACTTATGTTTTTATGTCGGTGATTTGCTACACGGTTGTCGCCCTTGCGCATAACGCTATGCTGCCGCGCATCTCCACCGACAGCGGCGACAGAAATGTGACGGCAGTCGTACTGGGGCTAATGCAGGGCATCATGACAGCCGTGATGGTCGGCGTGTTTAATCCGGTATTGCAGGCGCTCGGCGGTGAAAGCTCGCGGCATGCGTGGACAATGATAAGCCTTATGATATCTGTTATTTCGTCTTTGCTCCTGACGATTTGTTTTATTATTACAAAAGAGAAACTCGCAGTAGGGGAGAGTCTTAGCGACAAGAAAGACATGCCCGCACAGTCGCCCATAAAAGAATCGCTTGGGTTTTTGCTTAAAGACAGGCATTTTTACATAATCATCGTTCTGTTTTTCACGCTTGCCATTACAAACGGAACGGCGGGTATCGTCGTGTATTTTATGCGGGACGTGCTGGGAGACGCAAACTTAATGGGCGCTTTCTCGGGGCTTTCAGCTTTACCAATGATATTAATGATGCCCCTTATTCCGAAACTGTTTGAAAAGCTGGGCAAGCGCAAAACGCTCATTTACGGACTTTCGGCGACTATTGTTATCAGAATCATCAGGCTGATTTTTTCCTCAAATATCCCAATCCAGCTTGCCGGGACATTTTTAGGTACGGCGACGCTTGTGCCGCTGTGGATTGCCGCGCCGACCATGATCTGCGACATTGTAGATTACGGCGACATTAAGCGCGGTATCCGGACAGAAGGGCTTGCGACCAGCGCTTCGAGTTTTGGCACGAAACTTGGGACAGGTCTGGGCTCTGTCGTACTCGGTTTTGGGCTGACAATCGGCGGATACAACGCGGAACTTGCAATTCAATCCCGGAAAACGATAGACGCGATTATTGTCATTATGAACGGCGTTCCCGCTTTGATGTGCGCGATCAGTTTATCTCTCGTATTGCTGTGGAAACTCGATACTAATGCTAAAAAAACGGCTACTCTCTATGGATAACGGTCGGCATTTCCACATTGAAAGTTTTTAGCACGCAGGTTTTACCTTTGTCAAAAAAACCGTTTTTAATAGTGGAAGAGCGGATTTTTTCTTCGGTTTCTGAGGTGGTGATAATGTCGCAGAGCAGGCGGGAATTTGATTCCATTTTTTCCTGCGAAAGGGCGTTGTAGGAGCGCATCTCAACGGGATTAAATGTCGCGCCGCGCGCGCCGTTTTCTATCGCCTCTTTACGGAACAATTCAATTTCTTCTTCATTACCGATAAAAAAAAGCCCTCTTGTGCTGACAGATTTTTTTTCGCCGCTTTTGTGTTCATGCTTGCGCGATCCGAAACGCCGCCAGTCGTTTGAACCTTGAACCTCGTCCAATGCGGCAATTACCTGTTCCATAGTTGCCGCATGGGCGCGCTCTCCGTGCCTTATCCGAAGGTTTACCACAGGCGCGTGAATGTAGCATCGGTACAAAAAGCCGTTGCCAGGAACGTCAAGGCGTGCGCGCGGAATTATGTTTTTTTCCACCAGTTCGGCATCGGAACGGGAAACAATAAACCAGATGATTTCTTTTTCCACCGGAATAGTTATCCTCATAAGCCCCAATCTGTCCCTCAGTCCGGCTCCTGTTCCGAAAAAAACAACAGGCACTCCTATGCCAAGTTCCAGTACCGCCTGAGCCAGCGCGTCTCCCGCTCCTCTTGAAACCGTACATGCTATAAGCGCGTGTTCTTCGGGAAAAAGCTTTTCCTTTTTTTCGCAAAGATTGTCAAATTTTTCCATATCAAAAGAAAGGGGCGTCCCTCTTAAAATGCCGATATGCTGGGAAAAAATGCTGCCGCGTCCGCCCATTCCAAGATCGGTCGCGTCGATAATACGGCGCATAACGCTTTCCTCATACATCGCGGGAACGTACATCCTGTAAATCAGCGCGCGGCTTTCATCAAGTTTGGTAACGGGACGCAGCCCGAAAATGCCGTGTTTATCCTGCAGAAATGTCTGTTTTGCGCGCTGGACAAAAACTTCGGGAAGCGCAAGGTCGGTAAGCGTCTGATCCAGAGCGGGGATTATATTCATGTCGGCGATACAAATGATGCAGGAAATTGAAGTTTCCATAATTCTCCCTACGTATGATTTAATATACGTTTTGATCGCGCCTTATCAATAATGCCCGATATAAGGATTACGATAATCGGAAAAACGCTCGCTGTCGCCACAATGCCGAAAGCGCCGTCCGCGCGCAATGAATCGCGTCCCAGCCCCAGTCCTGTAGTTATAATTATTGGGACGGTGATAGGGCCTGTGGCAATGCCCGCTACGTCCCACGCTATCGAAGAAAAATCTTCCGGCGCGAATACTGTCAGAAGCAGGGCAAGAGCATAACAGGGAGCCAGAATCCATGAAAGATGGATGCCTCCAGAAGGCAGCATATTGCTGAACAGTACCCGCGCAAAACCAATCACCATGCCGCCGCCTACGCCCATAGCCGCAATCATTATCAGCTTTGAACGCCTAAAAGTACCTGTGGTCATCTCTTCTACTGTAACAGCCGTAACTGCAAGACCGGGCTCCGCAAAGATCGCAAAGAACCCCAGAAAAAAAACAATGGCAAGTATTACCAGATACGCGCCAATCATTCCCAACCTTGACGACATTGCGTCTTTAACCGGAATATGAGTATACCTGTCGCCGTTAAGCCGTTGGGGAACAAATTTTTCAAGAGTCGGAGCGTTTCTTCCCTGCACCCAGATATAGGTATCCGGCCCGTTTTCTCCCGGGACTGTAATCAGCGAATTTGAATCGACGCCGCGCACTATTACGGTTTTGTTTTCATAAAGCGATTCCGTGTAAGTCTGTTTAAGGGAACTTCCCATCTGTGAACTTAAGACTGTAATTCCGCCCGTCATTCCCAGAGTAAGCGCGAACATCCCCAATGTGGCGAATAATATCCCCAGCACTACAATGTCGGCGTTAAATATTCTGTCTCTGGCAACTAAACCGATAGCAATAATCAGCGCCAGCGCAAGGGGCAGTACCGAAAAGAGGGCGGATTTTGCGTATTCAAAGAACGCTTTTTGGGAGAACAGAGACGGCGTTTCAACATTCCTATTTCCGCCTGCCAATTGTTCCGGAAAACAAACTGTAAAGTCCTCGAATGAAAGATCGCCTGAATAAACCGCTCTTGCCGCCATATTGTAAAGCTCTTCGCCGCTGCCGGCGACATAAATCGCCTTTGTCCGCTGTTCGATTTCCGTTGAAAAAAAAGACGCCGTATCGCCGGGAGACGGAACTTTGGGAGCGAGAATGGCGGCAAGAAAAAGGACGCTTGCCACAGGCAGGGCGGACGCGAGCGTTACAAGCCCAAGACCCGAAGCGTTGGAATTTTTGCCGCCGATTTTCACCACGCCCAGTCCAAGAGCGAGGATAATCGGCACTGTAACAGCGCCTGTCGCCGCTCCTCCTGTATCCCACGCAAGGTTTACAAGCGGGCGCAGAATCGGGTTTTCATCGAATATGCAGCTAACGATAACAATGGAAGGAATAATGATGAAAACAGGCGGTTTAAAAGCCCAGCCGAACATGAAACGGTAGACGCCCAATACTACCGCAAGCCCCACCCCGACAGCGATGGCGGCAACCAGCCACGATGTGCCGCGGTTAAGAAGCAGGTACAAAAGCGGCGCGTCCCAAGCAGGAATAACGCTTCCCTGCTGCTGCAAAACGGCGACGGCAGGTTCGGCCAGTGTCGCGGTGATTCCGACAACAATGGAAAAAACTGTAACTCCCGCGGCCCCAATTTTTGAAGGCAGCCTCATTCCGCATTGCTCTCCCAGCGGCATGATCCCCAGAAAAAGCCCCTCAAGAAAAAAAGACAACCCTAAAATAGCCGCGCCTACGCATATAACTATGGAAAGCGCGTTTTTAAGCGGCGTTCCCAGCACAAAATACTGAACAGCCGCAAGAAAGAAGCTTACCATTAAAACAGCCTTGAACTGCGGCTTTATTTTGCCGAACGCGTAAACTTTTATTAACGAAAACGATTCCTTAAACGATAAGGTTATCTTTTCTTTCCGGTGCGGAAATAGGTAATCTGTTAATTTTTTAAAAAAACGCACTTTATCTTTAAATGTACATATTGAAGTTTTTTTTTTCAAGTAGACGCAATGCCTCACGTAAAATCGAACCGTAGCAAAGCTGATGCCTCAAGATAAAAATCAAACCATACGGGAAATGAAATAATTCCGGCAAGAACAATTACCGGAGTACGTATGGAGTTAAATTTGAAA
>Ga0268262_10000082_pt1 | contig 116352 bp, 107 predicted proteins | sample TergutNc150P3_FD_190354 | JGI IMG/M metagenome (GOLD analysis project Ga0268262, IMG submission 190354) | Nasutitermes corniger P3 segment gut microbial community from laboratory colony in Florida, USA - Nc150 P3 (SPAdes) (version 2) | ecosystem: Host-associated > Arthropoda: Insects >... | reverse complement strand
CGGTATTGGCGTGGATTGCCGATGCAGCCATGCCAAAGCATGCGTAGACAAAGGCCACGACACCGACCGCCGCAGGGGGCTTGCCCTGCCGCCGTAAGATATAATTGCGAACTATCACGTCATCAACGACAATTTCTCTCTAATAAACTCGCTTTTTTCCTGTAATCCGATATTTCCGGTTTCAAATATAACAACATTCGGCTTTTTCAGATCCGGCCTTACCTTACCCGCTGATTCCTGCATAAGCCTTATAAACCTGTCAACTTTAATACGTGAAACTTTGGCAAACTCAATCCTTACAACGCCGCCCCTTTCCTTAAGCGAAGAAACGGCAAGCTCGCGGCAGATTATCCTGATTTCAGCTAACGAAAGGAGTGAAGCCGCAGCGTCAGGTAAGGGGCCGAAACGGTCAAGAAGACTTGAGTAAACCCGTTCAAGTTCGTCCTTGTCCGTGATAGCGGCTATCATTTTATAGATTTCCATTTTTTCCTGCGGAGAATCAATATATGAATCGGGAATAAACCCTGAATATTCCAGTTCCAGAAATGTCTCAGTGTCAGATTCGTAATTTGAATCTTCAAGCCGTTTTACCGCTTCGTCCAGAAGCCTCACGTATAAATCAAACCCGACCGAGTAAATGTCCCCCGATTGTTCACGGCCAAGCAGGTTTCCCGCTCCCCGTATTTCCATATCCTTCATCGCGATTTTAAAACCGGAACCAAGCTCCGTAAAATCAGAAATTGTCTGGAGTCTTTTCATCGCAATCTCGGAAAGGGACTTCTGCTCGGGATAAAAAAGATACGCGTAGGCTACGCGGTCAGAACGCCCTACCCTGCCCCTCAGCTGATATAACTGGGAAACTCCGTACATATCCGCGCGGTCTATGATAATCGTATTTACATTAGGAATATCAATTCCGTTTTCAATAATCGTAGTGGAAACAAGAACGTGAAAGCCTCCGTGAATAAAACGGCGCATAACATCTTCCAGTTCCTGCGCGTCCATTTGTCCGTGCGCCGTTTCAATCAGCATTTCAGGAAGAAGTTTTTCCAGTTTGTAACGCGTGTCTTTTAGGGTTTCAATCCGGTTGTGAAGAAAAAAAACCTGCCCTCCCCTTTCAACCTCGCAGCGGACTGCCGTTATTATCTTTTTATTGTCGTATTCGTCTACAAATGTTTCTATTGGATGACGTCCCGGAGGCGCTGTAGCCAAAAGACTCATATCGCGTATTTTTACAAGACTCATATGAAGTGTGCGCGGTATAGGAGTAGCGGAAAGAGTCAGACAGTCAACATTAGTCTTTAACTCCTTGAGCCGCTCCTTGTCCTTTACGCCGAACCGCTGTTCCTCATCTATTACGATAAGGCCCAGATTCTTGAATTGTACATCGCGCTGGATAATCCTGTGGGTCCCGACCAGCAGATCAATTTCTCCCTTTTTAAGTTTTTCCAGAATAGCGCTCGTTTTTTTTCTGTCTACAAAACGCGAAAGCATAGCCACATTTACCGGAAAGCCGGAAAATCTTTCCAGAAAATTCTCATAATGCTGCTCTACAAGAATTGTCGTAGGAGCGAGAAAAGCCGATTGCTTGCCGCTTATTACCGCCTTAAAACAGGCGCGGATAGCGACTTCGGTTTTCCCGTAGCCGACATCACCGCAGACTAGCCTGTCCATAGGCGATGAGCTTTCCATGTCCTCTTTTATTTCCTCAATACAGCGAAGCTGATCTTCCGTTTCTTCAAAAGGAAAAGCCGCTTCAAACATTGTCTGCCATTCGGTATCTTCGGGAAAAGCGTACCCCTGCGCCCGTTTGCGTTTTGAATATAACTCAATCAGTTTCTCGGCAATGTCCTCTACGGATTTTTTTACCCGGCTTTTGCGGTTTTCCCAGCTTTTTGAACCAAGTATGTCAAGCCGAGGCGGCTGTCCTTGACTGCCGATGTAGCGCTGGACAAGGTTAACCTGCTCAACAGGCACAAACACCGTTTCCTCGTTAGCGTATTCCAAATGGATATAATCCCTCTCATGTCCCAGCGCTTTAAGCCTTTCAATGCCTTTGAAAAGTCCGATACCGTGATTCACATGGACAACGTAATCGCCGGGGTTAAGTTCAACAAATGTATCAATCGGGCTTGAACGCACATTTTTTAATGAGCGCGGCGGTCTTTTTCTTCTGCCGAAAATTTCGTTTTCCTGTATCAGCATAAATTTAATATCAGGAAGTATGAAACCGGCTGTAAGCGGAGTGGACATCATAAAAAGCGCATCATGTGGATCGAGTATTCTCTGTATACGATCAGCCTGCACTTCCGATTCCGCCGCTACGGCAATCTGCCAGCCGCCGTCAAGCAGCGCAGCGAATTCTTCTTTCAGGTAATCTATATTGCCGAAAAAACTGCGCGAAGGCTCGCAGGAAAGCTCAATATTGGTAATATTTGGTTTTTGTTCACCCTTGATTGATTTAAAAGAGACAATACGGGAACCTGATTTCTTTTCAAAAATTTCCGTCATCATTTTAAAATCAAACAGTACGCGTTCAGGCATGGGATATTCACAGCCTTCTCTTTTTGACCGCAAATAAAGTCCCTGATATTCCCGCTCCAGACTCCCTTGGGCGTTTTCAAGACGTTCCCTGTCTATCAAAAGCAGTGTTCCGGAAGAATCAAGATAATCAAGCACATTTCCCGCTTTTTCAAAGGCAAGCGAATAAAACATCTCCTCGCCCTGTACGCTCCGGTTAGTAATCAATCCTTCGATTACAGACTTTCCCCCGTCAGAAAATTCCTTAAAGGATGAAAGATTTTTTTCCAGCGCTTCGATTCTTTCATCTGTCCAGACAACTTCCTTCATCGGGCGGATAACAAGCCGCGAAAGTTTCACGCTGCCCGTTCCCTGCAGAGCCGGATCAAACTGTTTGATCGATTCAATTGTGTCAAAATCAAAAAGAACCCTGTACGCTTCCTCCGCTCCCGCTGACGAATAATCGGCTCCCATAAATATATCCAGCACTTCACCGCGCAGGGCAAACTCCCCCTGAACCTGTACGCGCGGCACGCGGATGTACCCGTATGAAATCAATATTTTCGCAAGGGAAAGAGTATCAATACTACCGCCCGGTACAAGGGAGACAAGAAGGCTTTTTATATACTCGGAAGGAGGCAGAGGAGAGAGAAAAACCCTCTCGGGGATAATGACAATACCGGGTTTACCGAGCGCCAACTCGCTTAAGACTTTTATCCTTTCCGCAAAAACAGCCGAGAGCGGGGCAAGTTCCCTGTAAGGAGCCGTTCCCCACCATGGAAATTTCATGCAAGGAATGCCGGAGACGGCTAAATTTACGGCAAATTCCTCAGCGTCGCTTTCCTGCGGAACAACAATAAAAACCCTCCCGCCTGCGGCAGGAAAAACCCGAGACGCAAGAAGCGCCGAAAACGCGCCTTCGCTGCCTTCGATTTCTACCGGAAAATCCCCGTTTTTAACTGCAGAATAAAGGTTTTGGACAGGTTTTGAACTGCCTGTTTTTTCCAAAAGGTTATGAAAGGATAAGGTATTCATACAAATCTGCCGATTACTATATTATAGAAGTGTGTTTATTTTCTACATATCGTGTCAATATCGGACAGACACGAAACCTGTAAACCTTAAGGAAGCGCAATGAAAAAAATATATCAATTTATAATGCTCGCCATTCTTTTGGGAGGTTCAGGTCTTAGCGCTTTAGACATATCAGGATCATCCGCCTTCAGCGGCGTTTCCAGAGGCGAACTGGAATTCAACATACGGTTTTATGACAGGCGTATCTATTATGTACAAACTGAACCTGTTTACGTGCAAATAACTATAACCAATAACAGCCCCTATCCCTACCGCTTTAAACTTGCGGATGACAGAGCTTTTTCCATTGATTTTGACGTAAGGACAATGACAAACCGCCAGCTTCCCGAAGCGGATTCCCTTATCCGCAAACGGACTCTGTATCAGCAGATTTATTTCCGCGAAATTACACTCGAATCAGGCGAATCATTTTCAGTTGTGGAAGACCTGCGCGATTATGTCAGTTTCAGCCAAGCCGGTTCTTTCAGGGTGCGCGCAAAAATTTATCCTGAACTGATAAGGTCTACTGTTGTCCCCGCAATGGATTCCAATTACCTGAATCTCTCCCTGCGTCCCGCCCTTATTTTCGGGGAAGACGGTATTCCGGTTGAAATGGATGTCGCCACAGGAGCCGTCCTTGTAAAACAGAGGCTTGCGCCTGATGAAGTAGTCGCTTATATGCTCACCGCAAGACAACAATCCCAATGGGAGAGGTTTTTCCTTTACCTCGACCTTGAAGCCATGCTGGCGCGGGACGCTCTTCAAAAACGAAAATGGCTTGCGGAAAATGAAGAAGGCAGAAGGCGCATGGTTGCCCAATACAGAACAGACTTGAAAAATTCAACGATTGACGGAGATATAAGTTTAATACCCACAACATTTGATATTTTAAGGACAGTCTACAACAATGACGAAGGGACTGTAACTGTTCTATTAAAATTCCGCCTGCAAAATTACACCGAACTGAGGCGCTACACGTATTATCTTGAAAGAAGGGATAATTACTGGATCATTGTAAATTATTCTGTCGAAGGAATGGGCACTGAGGCCAATAATTGACATCATACATTTTAACATATAGGATAATTTTGTGAGTGTTGGGAAAAAAGCGTTAATTATTACGGATGCGGCGGAACAAATTCAATCATCTGCAAAAATAATTTCAGACGCGCTTACGGAATTTAACGTTAAAATATGCACTGCGGAAAATTTCGCCGGAACCGATCTTTTGCCTTCGGAAATTTTTTTTCTTGGATGCGAAAATCCGAAGCATGAATCTTTTGCCTGTCTTGAAGATATGTTACTGCATATAAACCTTGCTTCAAGAAAATGCGGCATTTTCTCGACCAATGAAAACGCGCTTCAGTATCTTCGTGGTATATTAAGGGACAGCGAGGCTGATTTGGGAGAACCGATGCTTTTCACGGAAAACGAAGAAAGAAAACCGGCTGTTGAAAAATGGTTAAATAAATTATTAAAGTAATTCTGAAACACAAGTGCGGTATTTCCGAAAAAAGGAGTATATATGGACGCTTTTAATTTGGATGATTATATCAGAAAGGTTCCGGATTTTCCTAAAAAGGGAATTCTTTTTTATGACATTACGAGCGTCCTTGCCGCTCCCAAAGCTTTTAAGTATTGCATAGATAAAATGGTAGAAATATACAAGGATAAACAAATAGACGCCGTTGCGGCCATAGAAGCCAGAGGATTTTTATTCGCCGCTCCGTTTGCCTCAGTTTTGGGTATTCCTCTTATACCAATCAGAAAAAAAGGAAAACTGCCCGGCGTTACCCTTTCAAAGAAATACGATCTTGAATACGCTCAAGCGGAAATTGAAGTTCACAGTTCCGATGTTCCAAAGGGAAAAAGGGTTCTTATCACCGACGATTTAATCGCAACCGGAGGAACTTTAAACGCCGCCCGCTCCCTGCTTGTGGAAGGCGGCGCGATAGTTCCGGAATTTTTCGGTATTGTGGGGCTTCCCTTCCTTAATTACAGGAAAATCCTTGACCCCACGCCTGTCTGTACGCTGATTACTTATGACAGCGAGTAAATTAATTATTTACCGGTACCATTTATTTTTGCCGCTTTTTGTTTCGCTTCAGGAATCCATCCTTCTAATTCTCTGCTTCTTCTGCCGGAATCAGGATGCGTACTTAAAAATTCCAGACCTCCGCCGCCGCTTAATGCTGCCATACGTTGCCAGAAAGGAACCGATTCTTCAGGGGTATATCCCGCAATTGTCATTAAGAAAAGACCGTATTTATCCGCTTCACTTTCATTACTGCGGCTAAACGGCAACATACCGCCTACAGTAGTACCTACGCTGTAAGCCGCCAATAATAACCCTTGAGTTGTTTCCGATTGACCTGAAACTGCCAGACCCAATACCAAAGCTCCCAACTGTTGAAGCAGACCTGCGCTCATTCTTTGCTGACCGTGGTTTAAAAGAGCGTGCGATATTTCATGGCCAAGCACTACAGCAAGAGCATCTTCGTTTTGTGTTACAGGAAGTATACCCGTATAAACAACGATTTTACCTCCCGGCATACACCAGGCATTTACCTGATTATCTTTAACAAGATTATATTCCCATTTGTAATCTTTAAGATAATACTTATCCCCTGCATCTTCAAGCCATTTCTGGGCTGCTGTTGCAAGTTTTTCCCCAACTCTTGTAACCATATCCATATTTTGAAAATCACTCTCAGTAAAACTTCTATCCCCTCTTTTAACAACTTTAACAGCGGGGTCATTAAGGAAATCATCGTATTCACTAAAAGACATCGGAAAAAGCGTTCTGTTGTTAATAAAAGCCATTGTTTTTTCCCCTGTAAGGGGATTTGTACTACAGCCAAAAAAAACTAAAACAATAAAAAATACCGAATGCAATTTTTTCATTTAATTTATTCCTCCGTTCATTCCTGTTAACCCCCATGAATAGGGATAACACTTTTAGGGTTATATTATATATAACTCCTTTCATATTAAAACGTAACTTATATAACAGATATTATATACAATATAACTAAACTTGGCAACACTAATTGCTATAATTTTATTAAAATTTAGCCGGAATAAGAGAAGATTGGTTTAACCCTGACTAAGATGTGGAAAACGCCTCTATTCTTTACCAAAATAACAGACTCGTTCAACAACCCGTAGTTTGGGTTTATAGCCTAAACAAATTGTTTCACAAGTCTAATAATGATTTGGATTAGCCCCTAGGAGAATCGAACTCCTCTTTTAAGATTGAGAATCTCATGTCCTGACCGATAGACGAAGGGGCCATATCAGTAATATAACAATAATTTAGTTAAAAATCTAGCTTAAATTTTCCCTTATAATTGAAACAACGGAATTTTCATTTATCTTTACAATGTTTTTTTCTTTTTCATAACTCTCCGCGGAATCGGAAGCGTGAGCCGTGTTAACCATTACATTACTGCCGAACTCGCGGCGGACTGTTCCGTCCGGAGCTTTAAGCGGGTCTGTCGGTCCCAGTACGTCCCTTATTTTATTTACCGCATTAATTCCCTCATAAACCAAAATCATGCACTTGACTTCACCCGGTTTTGACGAATCTACATCATTGCTGTCAGCAGGATGAATGCCTGACATAAATTCCACTATCTGATAAAACTGGTTCTTGGCGCATTCAACGCCGAAGTCATTTATGATAGTATCCGTTAATTTGGGACTTAGCCTGAAATTAAATTCTTTTTCCAGAAGCTCATGCGCTTTTTGACCGAAATTTCGGGCAAGTTTATCTTTTAAAACGCCTTCCACAGAGCCGTAGAATTCAAGAGCCTGGGAAAGAGAAAAACGGTGGACTTTTATGCCTATTATACGCAGTCCTGTACGGGAAAACATATCAATAATTGTTCCCGGTCTTGAAGAATTGTATTTCCAGTTATCAGGTTTTATTATAACAAGGGTTCTTTCTATAACGGACGGATCGGGATAGGTAATATTTTCCACTATGTTTTTTTTGCCTTCCAGGAATTTTTCAATAAGGCGCAGATCAATATTTGCCTCTTCCTGAGACCTGGGAGTAAAAACGGCAGGCTCAAAATACCTTACCTCCTGCGGATTATCCGGGGAAAAAATTAAATCCGAGTATGTGTCGCGTATTGTTTCGCCGGAGAAAGCGTCCATTTCCACATGCTGTGTGTAAATGTGCCCGCACGCGTTTAAAAGCTGTTCGCAGGGGTTTTCTCCGTAAAAAAGGAGCAGCAGAGTCCTGTGCGGTCTGCCTCCCGAAGGTCCAAGGTTATTTTCCGCATAATCCGCAAGAAGCATAAGCTGGTTTTGCGGCGCTCTGTACCGTAAACTGGCGGCGTAATCAACCGCAAATTTTTCGTCAGGCGCGAACATTTGAGCGCCCACTAGGGATAAATCGGTGCGGGAAAGAAGCCTTGAGAGAACGCCTCCCGTTCTGCTCTTTGCGATTGTGTACGGAGTTACCAATACATAGGATAAACCTTTACTCATACTCAATACTATAAAATTTCAATTTGTTTTACAACAGGTATTGATTTAAAGCGGGTTCAGGAAAAAAATATCTATATGTTGAACAAGTCTATTATGTTTTATAAAATGTTTTAATGCTTAAAACCATGCGTAATATAGGTATCATGGCGCATATTGACGCCGGTAAAACTACAACTACAGAGAGGATTCTGTACTACACAGGAAAAAGCCACCGTATCGGCGAAGTTGACGACGGTGAAGCGATTATGGACTGGATGGAACAGGAGCAGGAACGAGGTATTACAATTCAAAGCGCGGCGACCACTACTTACTGGAAAGGCTGCCGGATTAATATCATAGATACTCCCGGTCATGTTGATTTTACCGCCGAAGTAGAACGTTCCCTTCGCGTGCTTGACGGCGCGGTGGCTATTTTTGATGCGGTACACGGAGTTGAACCGCAGACCGAGACTGTTTGGCGGCAGGCGACAAGGTACAATGTTCCGTGCGTAGGTTATGTAAATAAAATGGACCGTATGGGAGCCGACTTTTTCTATGTTCTTGAGGACATAAAAAACAAATTAAAAATAAACGCGGCTGCATTGCAGATACCTATCGGAAAAGAAGGTTCTTTTGAAGGCGTTATTGACTTGATAGAGATGAAGGAAATCCGCTGGGAAAACAACGGTGAATATATGGCGTTATCCCCTGTTTCGCCCGAACGCGAGACCGCCGCAAAAGAATGGCGTGAAAAATTGATTGACGCTTTATCCGGCTTTTCGGATTTAATCACGGAAAAGTACCTCGCAGGAGAAGAAATTGACACTGCGCTGATCCGAAGCGAAATTCGCAAAGCTGTTCTTAAACGGGAAATACTTCCGTTGTTTGCAGGCGCTTCAAGGCGCAACCTAGGCGTACAGCCGCTGATTGACGCTGTTGTGGATTTTCTTCCGGCCCCGGATGAAACAGCGCTTGCGACAGGGTATAACTTAAAAAAAGAAGAAGAAATAAAAATCCCCTGTGATCTTAAAGGTCAGCCGCTGGGGCTTGTTTTTAAGATTCAAAATGACCGCGAAGCGGGAAGCCTCTGTTATGTAAGAATGTACTCCGGTTCCATAAAGGCAGGAAGCGCTGTTTACAATACCGGAAAGAAAAAACGCGAAAGGGCGAACAGAATTTTAAGGATGCATTCAAATAAATCGGAGCCTATGGACAGCCTTGATGCCGGAGACATAGGAGTAATCATCGGGATGAAACTGGCGCAGACAGGCGACACTATCGGTACGGAAGGCTGGCCTGTTCTTCTTGAAAAGATGCAGTTCCCCGAGCCTGTTATTTCAATTTCAATCGAACCGAAGACAATTTCCGATCAGGATAAATTAAAAGAAATCCTTGAAATCCTTTCCAAAGAAGACCCGACATTCACAACAAGAGAAAACGAAGAAACAGGACAGCTAATTATTTCAGGAATGGGGGAGCTTCACCTTGACGTGCTTGTTACCCGCCTTCTTAAGGAATATAAACTGGGAGCAAAGGTCGGAAACCCGCAGGTTACATACCGGGAATCAATCAGCAAGGTAAACGAACACAGCGAAAGTTTTTCAAAAATTCTAGGCGGAAAGGAAAATACGGCAGGTATTACTATACGCGTAGAACCCGCAAAGCGCGGAGACGGAAACAAATATTTTTACGCGGCGAAAAACGCGGGTAAGATCGAAGTTCCCTCAGGAATTCTTGAAGCAATTGAGCGCGGTGTAACCGGAGCGTTTTCATCGGGCATTGTTTTGGGATATCCGTGTATTGATATAAAAGCGACTGTAACAGATATTCAATATTCGGAAATTAACGGAACAGAGTTCGCGTTTGAAGCCTGTGCCAGCATGGCATTTGACGAAGCCTGCCGCAACGCTTCTCCCGTCCTTCTTGAACCTATAATGGCGGTTGATTTAAACAGTCCGCATGAATTTGTCGGCGAAGTAATGGGGCTTGTAACTCAGCGAGGCGGGCATATACTCAGCATGAATTCAAAAACCGACATTGATGAAATTAAAGCTCAGGCTCCGATGGAAAAAATGTTCGGTTTTATGACAAGCCTGCGCAGCGTTTCGCAGGGACGTGCGAGTTTCAGCCTTGAGTTCTCGCACTTTGAAAAAAAAGCCGAAAGGTAATACGCCCGACAACAGGTAAAAATATTTACATAACGGCAGAGGACATACAGATGATTAATAAAAATAAATAAAAGATAGGAGTGAAAGAAATGGGCAACAGAATATTCGAGGAAACGGCTGTAATTATAAAGCAAAAATATACAGTGAGGTTTTTAGAATACAAAGAGGGGGGAAGTGAATTCACGGAAATAAGTGTGTACGGCAAAGAATTAACAGAGAAAGATGATGAAATATCAGACTACTTTGCGTTTGGTTTTACGGTAAAGGGAAGGGGAAAAGAAGAAAAAGAAAAAATTGATAAGATGAATGAAACACAGTTTGAAGAATTCATCAAACATATGACACAATTTATAGAAAGGAAATACAATATTGTGCACAAAACAGAAGTAAAAAAAGAAGAAAAACCTGTTGAAAATAAACCCGATGTTGACATTAATATTGATTGGAACGAGCCTATCGAGCCTATCTGAAGAACCCATAAAAAAATTATTTGTTATTTTTTATTTGATATTTATTATTTATTATATTTTTCCCACCTTTCCCCGCTCCTTACAATCTGTTAAAATTACAAAATGGAACCAATCATTTTAGCTTCCGGATCGCCTAAGCGGCAGGAATACTTCAAGCTCATGGGGCTTCCCTTCAGCATCCTGCCCGCGGTAATTGACGAAAGCCTGAACGCGGAATCAAACCCGAAAAAACTTACAGAAGAGCTGTCTGTAAAAAAAGTGCAAAAAGTAATAGAGGTTATGAAGGACCGCCTGCCCAAATGGATTTGCGGAGCCGATACGGTAATTGCCACGGAAAGCAAAATCTTCGGCAAACCGGCGAACCGCGAAGAAGCCGCGCAAATGCTGAAAAATTTATCGGGTAAACAGCACAAGGTAATAACCGCAGTCGCTCTTTACAACGGGAATGATAAAAAAATAGACTGCAAGAGCGTAAGCTGCACTGTCTGTTTTGCTCCTCTTTCACAACAGGAAATAGAATGGTACCTTGACACAAACGAATGGCAGGGAGCGGCGGGAGGTTACCGTATTCAGGGGCTTGCCGGCTGTTTTATTACCCAGATAAAGGGAAGTCCCAGCGTTGTGGCAGGCTTGCCATTGCGTGAATTTTATGTCATGCTAAGGGACAACGGCTACCCGTACGGCGCTTAATCCGCCTTAAGGAAGCTGAATTTCCGCCGTCTCTTTTACGAAACGGTGAGATACAGGGATGGTTGCGTTCTTATATGAACGCGTGTTAGGAGGAAACTTTGGCTGTAGTAACTATGAAGAATCTCCTGGAATCGGGAGTACATTTCGGACATCAGGTAAAACGCTGGGATCCCAAGATGCAAAAATACATCTTTGCGGAACGCAACGGCATTCACATTATCGATTTACAAAAGACAATTCAGGCGATTAAAGACGCGTATGAAATTGTGCGTAAAACCGTCGCCGCCGGCAAGACCGTGCTGTTTATAGGCACTAAAAAACAGGCTCAGCAGGCCGTTCAGAAAGAAGCGGAAAGATGCGGTATGTTCTATGTAAATAACCGCTGGCTCGGCGGAATGCTTACCAATTTCACGACAATTAAAAAATCTCTTTTACGTCTTAAAAAACTTGAAAAGATGGAAATTGACGGTACTTTCGAGAATCTCACAAAAAAAGAAATTTCCAGCCTTGCAAAGGAACGCATAAAACTCCAGAAAAACCTAGGCGGTATAAAGGAGATGAAGGAACTTCCCGGCATTTTGTTCATTGTTGACACACGCAAGGAAGCCATCGCTGTCGCCGAAGCCAGACGCATCGGCATTCCGATTGTCGCCGTAGTGGACACCAACTGTAATCCGGACGGTATAGACTATCCAATTCCCGGCAATGACGACGCGATCAGGGCTATTACCCTCTTCACGCAGATCATCGCAAACGCGGTTGTGGAAGCGGACAACGAAGTCGGACTTAAAATAATCGAGACGCTGGGCGATGAAGATGAAGACATGGAAAATCTTTTAACCAACGATATTTCAATAAAAGAAGAAGACAGGGAAATCGACATCGAAAAATATTCAACCGAAGAAGCATACAGAGCGGCAAAAGAAGAAGCAATTGAAGACGATGATGAAGACAGCCAGATTCAGGTTGACGTTGATAAAGTTTACAATGACGAGTAATTATTACTGTAATTATTACTAAGGAGAATAAAAATGGCTGAGATAAGCGCAGCGGATGTAAAAAAACTCCGGGATATTACCGGAGCAGGTCCAATGGAATGTAAAAACGCCCTTGTAAGCACAGGCGGCGATTTTGCCAAAGCGGAAAAAATTTTAAAGGAAAAAGGACTTGCCGCCCTTGAAAAACGAGTCGGACGCGCGACTAACGAAGGCAAGATATTCGTAAAAATAAACAAAGAAGGATCGGCGGCGGCACTGGTTGAGCTTTCATCTGAAACAGACTTTGTCGCAAGGAATCCGGATTTTATCGCGCTTGGGGGCGCTATAGCTGACAAAGTTCTGGAGAAAAACCTGTCCGCTCCCAATGACGAGCTTAACGGTCTTGTTCATGACCTTGCCACAAAAATCAGGGAGAACATGGAGCTAAAAAGGCTTTGTCTTGTAAAGGCTTCTTCAAACGAATACCTTACTCAGTACATACACGGAGACGGCAACATCGGAGTAGTCGTTAAATGCGAATCAGACAAACCGGAAATATTCAAGGACGAAGAAGTAAAATCATTCATCTTCTCCATTGCGCTTCACATCGCGGCTTTTAACCCGGCGGCGATTGACCGAAGCAAAATTGATCAGAAATGGCTAAAGGAACAGGAAGAAATTTTCAGCGCGCAGATGCAGAAAGATGAAAAACTTAAAGGGAAACCGGAAAAAGTACTTGCTGGAATTTTACAGGGCAAAGTAAATAAACACCTTTCGGAAATTTGCCTTCTTGAACAAGGTTATGTGAAAGACGAAAAATTATCGGTTGCAAAGGCTATTGAGGAATGCCAAAAGAAAGCCGGAGCGAAACTTACAGTAAACGATTATGTCTATTACAAAGTAGGACAGGCGGAGTAGCGTATGCAGGTTGTCTCCTCCCATGAAGAAAAAATGAAAAAAACAGTGGCAAGCCTTAAAGAGGGGTTTGCCGCCATCAGAACGGGGCGCGCTTCGGCTTCGCTTTTTGACAGAATAAAAGTAGACTACTACGGGGAAAAATCGCCTTTAAACCAGGTCGCAAACATTTCAATACCCGAAGCGCGCCTTGTGGTCATACAGCCTTGGGACAAGAACCTGATCGGCGAAATTGAAAAAGCAATCCGCTCTTCGGAATTATCGCTTAACCCGTCCAACGACGGCAAGGTGATCCGTATTTCCATTCCGCCGCTTACGGAGGAAAGGCGCAAAGAACTTGTAAAAGTAGCGAAAAATCACGCGGAACAATCCAGAGTGGCAATCCGCAACATACGCAGAGACGGCAACGATGAACTTAAAAAACTTTTAAAAGACTCAAAAATTACCGAAGACGACGAAAGCAAGGAATCGGCTGAACTGCAAAAACTTACAGACAGTTATATTAATCAGGTTAACCAGGTTCTTGAAGAAAAAGAAAAAGAGATAATGGAAGTTTAATGCAAGTACCTCTGCATATAGGCATCATCATGGACGGAAACGGACGCTGGGCGACCGGCCGCGGGCTTATGCGGACGCAGGGGCATCTTGAGGGACTGAAAGCCGCAAAAAGAATTACAAAAGCCGCAAGCGATTTAGGTGTAAAGTATTTAACTCTTTACGCTTTTTCTACGGAGAACTGGAAACGCACCTCGGAAGAAGTGGGTTTTATCATGGGTCTTATAAAACAGTACTTAAAATCGGAATTTGATTTCAGCATAAGGAATCGTATCCGCGTCCGTTTTACAGGAGACATGGAAAGGTTACCTGTCGATATTCAAAAAGAAATTCAGGATACAATGGAGCAGACTCTAAAGTTTGACGGAATGCAGGTTATTCTGGCAATTAATTACGGCGGAAGAGACGAGATTGTCCGCGCGTTTAAAAAATTAGCCGCAAACCGTTCGCCGGAATCTTCATTAGCGGATTTAACAGAAAAAGATTTCTCCGCGTTTTTGGATAATCCTGACATACCCGATCCCGATTTAATAATCAGAAGCGCCGGTGAATACCGTACAAGCAATTTCCTGCTTTGGGAAGGCGCGTATTCGGAATTCTATGTTTCGCAAAAACTTTGGCCGGATTGGGAAAAAACGGATTTGGAAGAAGCAATCGAAAATTACTCTAAACGGGACAGGCGTTTTGGCGGCGTTGTTAATGTTGCCTAAAAGGAATAAAACATGAAGAAGCTTACAGAAAGGCTGTTAATATTTTTTATCGGAGTTCCGGTATTTTTTATTATTATTCTTTTTCTTCCTTACTACAGGCATCTTGTCCTTAACATAATAATAATTCTTTTTTCCGCAACCGGCGCGGTTGAATTTTCCGCAATGCTGGAAAAAAAACAGCTTCATGTAAGTAAAATCGAAGCTTTTATTTTTGGTTCTCTTGCGCCTTTAGCGGCGACATTAACCGTTAGCCTAAACTTCCCCCAATGGATAATTCCGCTGTTCATAATGACAGGCGTAACGTGGATATTGCTATCAAAAGCTTTTACCAGTCATGTAAACATGGAGAACGTTATTAACAACATTGCCGCGGCGTTTTCCGCGGCTGTATATCCGTCTTTTTTTCTGTATTTTTTAGTAAAGATGAGCGTTTGGGAAAATTCCGGCGCAATCTTTTTATTTTTAGTAATTGTTTTTCTGAACGATTCAGCGGCATGGCTTGCAGGAAATCTTTTCGGTAAAAACAACCGGGGAATAATCCCTGCAAGCCCCAATAAAAGCATAGCCGGTTTTTCAGGCGGCTTATTGGCGTCAATAGTAATTTCCGCCGGAACCGCAATACTATTTCCGTCTGTTTTCGGCGATCCGGTTTCCGCCCTGCCTGTAAAGGCAATTGTAATGGGGTTTTTTACCAGTATCTTCGCGGCGCTCGGAGACCTCTCAGAATCGGCAATAAAGAGAAGCTGCGACTTTAAAAATTCGGGCACTTTGTTTCTTGCGCGCGGCGGAATCCTTGATTCAATCGATTCCATCTGCGTTGCGGCTCCTGTATTTTACTTTTTCTACAGCGTCTTTTTCTTTAACATTTGATTAATGAAAAAACGTATCGCGGTTCTTGGAGCGACCGGTTCTATCGGAAAAAGTTCGCTTGACATAATCGACAGGGAACGCGGGTTTTTTGAAGCGGTTCTTATAACAGCTCATTCCAAAAAAGACGAACTTGAACGGTTAAAAAAGAAATGGCCTTCCGCAGTTTGCGTGTTTTCAGGGGAAGAAGGCGGGGGGAAAAAATTAACAGAAGCGATAAAAAACGTTCAGCCTGACATAACAATAAACGGCATATCGGGAGCGGCGGGACTTGAGCCTTCTCTTGCGGCAATTGAAGCAGGTTCTAACATTGCGCTTGCCAACAAGGAAACAATTGTCATGGCGGGGCGGCTTGCCCTCCGCCTTGCGAATGAAAAAAAAGTAAAAATAATACCTGTAGATTCCGAACATTCGGCTGTTTTTAAATTGATTGAAGCTCATTCTTTGTTAAAAATAAACGAGCTTAAAATCAGCGAAATAATACTTACGGCATCGGGCGGGCCTTTCAGGAAGTTAAGCCTGAAAGAAATGGAAAACGTAACGGCGAAGGACGCCCTCGCCCACCCTACGTGGAAAATGGGACCGAAAATAACTATAGATTCGGCTTCTATGGCAAATAAAGGGCTTGAGATTATCGAAGCATGTATTTTATTTAATGTTCCTGTAGATAAAATAAAAGTTGTGATTCACCCGCAGAGTATTGTACATTCCATGATAAGGCTCAGTAACGGGGTAATTTACGCCCAGCTTTCAAAACCAGATATGCGCCATCCGATTCATGACGCTCTTCATTGGCCCGATACTGCGCCTCTTGATCTGGACACATTAAGTTTTGATTCCCTTACTCTGGAATTTGAAAAACCGGACGCGGAAAAATTCCCGATGCCGGGCATAGCAAGGGAAGCGGCGAAAAAAGGCGGACTTTATCCCTGTGCGTATAACGCGGCAAATGAAGAAGCGGTTACCGCTTTCATCAACAAAAAAATCGGTTTTACTGATATACCTAAAATTACGGGTATTGTTCTGGAAAAAGACTGGGCGCCGGATTACGACGACAAGGAAACCGTTTTAAAAGCAGACGCTGACGCGCGGCTGGAGGCTGTAAAAATAATCAATAAAATGGCATAATGAAGTTATTATGATGTTTTTGAAAATTATTCTCGGGCTTTTCGGCCTTGGAATTGTAGTTTTTGTTCACGAACTGGGACACTTTCTGGCTGCGCGGCTTGTAAAAATTGATATTGACGCTTTTTCAATCGGATGGGGAAACCCGATTTTAAAAAAGAAAATCGGCGCTGTAGAATACCGGCTTGGAATGTTTCCGATCGGCGGATACTGTAAAATGAAGGGAGAGACAGATTACATTGATTCATGGGAAAATATGCGTAACGGCAAAAAACCGGAGAACGGCTCATACCTTGCAGCCGGTCCGGCCGCCAGAATCTTTGTCCATTTCGGCGGTCCGTTTTTTAACCTGATTTTTGCGGTTATTCTGCTATCCTTCCTTTGGGGTTTCGGCTTTGAAATTAATACCCTTTCAAATAAAATTATTCTTGCCTCCGAAATAATACCGGGAGATACCTACCCGGCAGATTCTGCGGGTCTTAAAACGGGAGACCGCATAATAGAAATCGCAGGCCGGCCGATTTCCTACTACCATGAGGTTCAGGAAAACATTGCCCTTAACCCGGAAAAAAACCTTTCCGTACTGGTTGAACGTAACGGGCAAATTGTTAATTTAAATATTACTCCGTCACTTGATAAATCAACCGGAGCCGGAAAAATCGGCGTATATTTCTGGGTAGACCCTGTAATAAAAAGCATAAAAGACGGCAGTCCCGCGCAGATTGCAGGACTTTTACCCGGAGACCGCATAACAAGCGCAAACGGCCAAAAACTACGCAACTCTATGGATCTTATAAAAATCGTTGAGCAAAATCCCGACAGCCTTGTTCTGGAATATGAAAGAGCCGGTATAACAAGGGAAGCGCAATTTAACGGCAATGAAGTAAAAAGCGAAATCGGAATCGTATGGGACAACATCACTTACCGTACACCTAATCTTTCGCTGCCGTCCGCAATCGCAAAGGGAGTAAAGGAAAGCTGGAAAACGCTGACTGTTTCAATAACAAGCCTCAGGCTTCTTTTTAAGGGAATAGACCTTACAAAGGCGGTTTCAGGGCCTGTGCGCATAACTTACATGATCGGAGAAATGGCTACACAGAGCTTTGAGCAGGGGTTCGGAACAAGCGTTCGTTCAATTACGGATTTTATAGCGCTTATTTCCATAGCGCTCTGCGTAATGAACCTCCTGCCCCTGCCCATACTTGACGGCGGCATGATTATTCTTTTCCTTGTTGAATTAATACGAAGAAAACCCGCGCATCCAAAAGCCGTTTCGGTCTTTCAAACGTGCGGCATGGTCATTATATTCGGACTAATGGCTTTTGCTTTATTCGGAGATATATTGTTTTTTATCCGGTAGTAAGGAGGTTATGCGATGAAACAGGAAATCGCCTGTCCGTGCGGTAATATTTTTTCAATTGATATTGAAGAAGAAATTGACCTGGATTTAAAACCGGAATACCTTGATAATATTTTAAACGGCACATTCATGAGTTATAACTGCACTGTCTGCCAAAAAAAACACAAGCCCGAATTCAGAATTGTAATTATCTGGAAATCAAAAAAATTAAGACTGGAAGTTCTTCCTGAACTGGAACGCGGGGAATTCTACCGCAGAAAAAAAGAAAAAACGCCCTACGAAACGGTTATCGGCTTTCCTGAAATGGCGGACCGCCTTGCCGTAATAAAAAATAATCTTGAACCGGTTATAATTGAAACGCTTAAATCATACCTTCTTGCCAAAGCCGATGAAAATTATCCTGATAAGGAAATTAACGCATGGTATTACGGCATAAGCTCTGAAGGCATCGAATTCCATCTTGAAGGTATTAGAAAGGATGAAGTAGCCGTAATGAGAATCCCCAGGGAATTTTATGAAAAAACCCTGCAAGACTACAAAAAACACCCTAAAAGTGAAACTTTTAAATCCCTGCGAATCAGTTCGTATTTGTCGGTTCAAAATATTTTATGTCCGGACGCATTAAGATGAAGATTACATTTTTTAAAAAGCTTATCTTCATTTTAACTCTTTTTTCTTTATTAACTCCGTTGTCTGCCGCGGATATAACATGGGGACATATCGGAAAAATCACAGCGCTTGCCGGTGCCGGCGAGAATATAATCAGCGCCGGAGAAGACGGCTTTATTGTAATATGGAACACGGGACAAAGAGCAGCCGTTGAACGTTTTCAGCTTACAACGGATAAGATAGAAACCCTTGCCTCGCATCCTACGCGCAAAGAAATATGCATAACGGAAACAGACGGTATAGGCGGTTACAGGATTTCCGTGTGGAACTATACTCTTAAGAAAAAATTATTTTCCGTCAGTTCTATAGACCCTGTAACTTATATTAATTACTCCGCAGGCGGCAGTTTTATTCTTGCCGCAGGTTTCAACGGTTCTTCCCTTGCCCTGCTTAATTCCGAAACCGGAAAACTTGTTTCAATTCCTGAAATTCCGTCCGGCTCGGTAACATTGGCAGTAACAGGCAGGGGTGAACAAATTATGATGCTGTACCAGGCGGAATACCATGATTATCTTTCTCAGTACGAAGGTCAGATTTTATATCTGGATATGGAATCAGGTTCTGTTTCAAACCGTTTACCCGCGCCTGGAAACATGGCAAAACCGCTTCTTTTCGGCAACAATCGTTTCATTGCGGGGTTAAATTCAAAAGGACTGCTGATTGTAAACGCGGTTACAGGCGAAATATTTGAGAACGCTGAAAATATTGAAAAAGACGCTCTGTTATGCGCTTCAGACGACGGTTTTTACTGCCTTAGCCGTAAAAACAATACTTCCGTTTTATATTTTTACGCTGCAGACAGGAACGGAAAACTCGTTATACGCCGTCTTACCTTGCCTTATGAAACGGCGACCCATGTCAGTCAATTGATGTATAACGAAAATCTTGTCTTGGCTACCGTACAGGGCAGCCTTCTTTTGCTCGGAGCGAAGAACGAGCTGACGCCAATGGCAGTAAAAAATTTGACAATAAGTAACACGCGCATAAAGGAAATATCCGCAGGAGAAAAGACAGCCGCTTTATTGACAGAAAGCGGCGATTTATTTTTCATTCCCCTTGACTACAATCTCTTAAAAGACAATGAAATGCTGGTTATGGAAAATAAACGCAGCTACACGCGAATAACTACAATACCTTCGCTTTCCCTTAAAAACGAAGACCAATTCATTTTATGGCAGACAGCCAATACGGGATTTTCCCCGCAGATTATTAATTCAAATCATATCATTGACGAATATAAACTTAATTTTATAATCGGACGTTATCCGCTGCGTTTAATATCTTCAGGATACGGAAATATCATAGCTCTTGATTCGGCAGGAATTTTGTCCGTGTTTAATCTTGAAAAACTATCCTCAAAAGCCGAATTTTCCTATACTTCACAGGGAGCAAACGACGCCGTCTTTTTAAACAGCCAATATCTCGCTCTAAGCCGCAGTACAGCCGGCAATAACAGTCCGTTTCTTTTTATTAATTATAAAACAGGAGAGACTGTACGCGTTTCTTACAATGTACAGGCCGGAATAACGCTATATGCGGGAAATTCCGGAAATATTTACGCTGAATCCATAGAACGGGAAGGAAATAAAATAAAAACTGTTATTTTGGGATTTTCTCTCGCAAAGGCTCCTGTAAGGTTATTTGAATATCAGGGAGAGGCAGTTAATTTATCAATTGCAGAATCATCCAAAACCCCCGCGGTCGCCTGCGGTAACGAAGGCGCTTTTATTTTGGGAGAAAAAATTATTTATTTTGAGAGAACAAGCGGACTGCCTGTAAAATTACTTGGATGCGAAAAATTTTTTTTAAGCCTTGACAGCGAAGGAAATGTTTCATGGCATGATAATAAAAATGGGAAGATACTGGCAGTCTTCAGCTTAAATTCTCCGCACTGGAAAATGACGAGAAAAACGGATAATAAAGAAATATCCGGCGGACTTTTATATCAATAACGTTTAAACCAGGCTGTGATTCTTAGTTGTGAGCCGGATTATTTTTTACCTTCTTTATCGCCATTGCCACAGCATCTCTGATATTGCCGGCGTAGGATTCTTCTGTCATTGCCTGAGACGCATAAAGAGTTCCCAACAGGGAAAAACGGTACAACGGTTTAACCGTGTTAAGCGCAATTGCGACCATATCTACAATGCATTCATTGCATTTACACACCTCAAAGTCAATTGAATTCAACTGATTTTCAACCTCACGGATCACCATGAATTCAGCTTCATTTTTTAAAAGACTAAAATCATATTCGTCAATAAAAGCCATACTCCCTCCGTTATTATATAATAAATCATAATATATTATAAATCAAGCCTGTTTTTCCGGATTATTTTCCCTCATCTTGGACGTAAATTTGGCGAATTTCATTACCATTTCCAGTTTTACAATCCCTGTGGGACCGTTTCTCTGTTTTGCTATAATAAGATCGGTCGGTATTACATCAGGAGGAGTCTTGGGTTTATCGTCATCCTTACCTGTTTTTTTGGGTTGTTCACGATTTAGAAACATCACAAGGTCGGCATCCTGTTCTATTGAGCCTGAATCGCGCAAATTTGCCAAAGTAGGCGTTTCCCACTGCGCGTCGCGGTTAAGCTGGCAAAGAACCACTACGGGAATGTGCAATTCACGGGCAAGGCTTTTTAAAGACCTTGAAATTTCAGAAATCTGTTCATAACGCGGCAAGGAGCTGTTTTCGTGCCCGATAAGCCCTAAATAATCAATAAAAATTATCTGTACCTGCTGTTGGGAACGCATTTTTCTGGCCTGAGCGCGGAGATCCAGAAGTTTCATATTCGGCATATCAACTATGTAAAAAGGAGCTTCATATATTACGCTCATAACATCAACAATTTTTTTATAATCACCCGTGCTTAGAAAACCGCCTCTTATGCTTTGCGCCTGAACCATCGCTTCGCTGCTTATAAGACGCTGTACAAGGGCGATATCAGACATTTCCAGCGAAAAAAAAGCAGCAGGAGTTTTTTTATGAAACGCTATATGGGAAGCCATATTCAGGGCAAGGGCAGTCTTGCCAACAGAAGGGCGCGCTCCTATTATTATAAACTCATCGCGCTGAAACCCCGATGTCATCTGATCCAGTTTTTCAAAACCGGAGGAAATGCCTGTTATAGGATTTTTTGACTTTATTGCCTTGTCAATAAGATCAATTGTTTCCTTTAACACCTCCCGTATTTTTCTTGACGCAAAAACCTGACGGTCGTCGCTTAATTCAAAAATATCCTGCTGTACTTTTTCAAGCACTTCTCTGGCTTCTTTGGATTCATCGTATGCGCTTACGCCGATACCGGAAGCTACTTTTATAAGAGAACGTTTTAGCGAATAATTTTTTACCGTTTGCGCATAATATTCGATATTTGCGCTTGAAGGAATTACGGTCGTCAGGCTTGATACATACGAAGCGCCGCCGGCTTCGTCCAGTCTGCCCATCTGCTTCAATTCCTGAACAACAGTCTGTATATCAGCGCGAAGCCCCTTGGCGTCAAGACTTAAAACAGCCTCATAAATCCTCATGTTTGCGCGGGAATAAAAATCATCGGCGCGCAAGTGAAGTTGAATGGCGGCAGTTACGGCGTCGGTGTCAGCCAGCAGACTGCCAAGCGTAGCCTGTTCCAGCTCATCATCATGAGGAGGCGTTTTATCCCTTATTCTTTCAGCCATACCTGCTTAAAGCTGCGGTTTATTTCTGACCGGTTTCTGCGGAAGCTTCCGCCGGTTTTTCACCGGCGGGCGTTTCCTGAACTGTTTCTTCTTTTACTTCATGGCGCTCTTTTCTGCCGCGGCGGGGCGCTGGTTTTGACGCCGGCGTTTCAGTTTTTATTTCCTGTCCGATAACCGTAATTGAAATTTCCGCAGACTGATTTTCATAGAGTTTTACCGTCGCCTTGTATTTACCGGCATTTTTAAAGCTGCTTCCTGCAATTTCAATACGTTTCCTTTCTATCTGGAATCCGTTCTTTGCAAGTTCGTCCGCAATAGTCTGATTTGTAACCGCGCCGTAAAGCTTTCCGTTCGCTCCGGCTGGCATGGAAATAGAAAGCTCTAGCTCGCTTAGTTTTTCCTTAAGCCCCCTGGCGTCAAGGCGTTTTTGTTCTTTGCGCGCTTCTATTTCCGCCCTTCGCCCTTCAATAAGTTTTATCATTCTGGGCGTATAAGGAAGGGCTATTCCCCTCGGGAAAAGATAATTACGCGCATAACCTTTCGCTACTTCCTTTACGTCGCCTTCTTCGCCTAGAGTTGCAAGCTCCTTGTTCAAAATAACTTTCATACCTAGCTCCCCGGAACCTGCATCCAAAGGTTCCATAATACCCCGAAAAGTTTTACGGAGTATCTTGATTAAATTCAGCCGCAAAAAAGCGGCTGTTTTAAGAACCTGTTATCACAAATGCAATACGGTTCTTGCGGCTTCGGAGTAGAAGCCTGAAAGGCATTTCCCGCCTTTTTTATTCGGCTACATAGGGCAGAAGCGCAATGCTCCTTGCCTGTTTTATCGCAAGAGCCAGCGCCCGCTGGTGTTTTGCGCAAGTGCCGGTAATACGGCGAGGGAGTATTTTTCCCCTCTCCGTAATAAACCTGCGCAGCGTATCCGATTCTTTATAATCAATTTTCATCTTTTGAGCGCAGAATTTGCAAACCTTTTTCTTGAAAAAAACTTTTACGCCCTTTCCTCCGCGGCCTGAACGGTCATCGCCGTCCCTGTCGTCCATGTGCATATCCATTCCCTTGTCATGACGCGAAGAATGGTCGTTTTCAAAATATTTTTCATCTGACATAATAAACTCCTTTAATTTAAAACGGAATGTCGTCCGTGAAACCGTCGTCTTTTGACGGATGGTAAGACCCTGATGTATCTTCCGGGTAGCCGCCTGAGTTTCCTCCTGAATTATTGCCGCCGGATGAATTGTTATTTTGTCTTTCTCCCGAAGACGATCCTCCGCCCAAAAGCTGTAAATAATTGGTTACAATTTCCACTTTTGACCTGTTCTGCCCATCCTGCTGCCATCTATCCTGACGAAGTTCTCCGTCGACTCCTACCATTTTACCTTTAACAAGATACGGATGAAGGGATTCACCCTGTCTACCCCATACAACGATATCAAAGAAATTCGCCTCGTCTTCCCATTGATCTCCGTTTTTTTTTCGCCTGTTAACTGCAATAGAAAATTTACAGACCGCCTGCCCTCCCGAGGTGTATTTCAGCTCAGCGTCCCTTGTAAGCCGCCCGATTAATGACACATGGTTTAAATCAGCCATACCCCGCTCCTACTCATCAATCCGAACAAAGAGATATTTAAGCAGATTGGCATTAAGTTTAAGAATCCGGTCAAGAACGGCAATTTTGGCAGGATCAGCCTTAATTACAAAAAGGACGTATCTTCCTTTTTTTCTTTTTTTTATTTCATAGGCAAGATCGCGTTCTCCGATTTCATCGGTTTTTTCAATCTCGACTCCGTTGGCGGCAAGATCGGCAATTAAATGATCCCTGCCTGCCTTGTGCTGGTCTTCTTCCATTGGGAAGATGACCGTTAACTCATAGCGGCGCATAATTCCTCCTTATGGCCAAGTCCGGCGTCATTTTAACGCCGGAAAAGAGGTTTTGTAAAAACATCGTTTTTTACACAGGCGTTTTACTTTATAAAACTCCCGTAGGAAGAGATTAGATTAAAAAAAAACATATGTCAATAGAACCTATAAAATTAAAAATAATACCTATTCCGTATGAATTACGCAGATTTACGAATAATCAAGTTTGTGGGCAAGAGCAAAGTTAACGCATTTTCTCCCCATCCTGCAGTGCGATTCATTATCATTTCTACAGCACGGTAACCCATAGCGCGTTTCTGGACATTTATACAGGTTAACTGAGGATTTGTATATTCAGCTATTTCAATATTATCAATACTGATTAACGCTGTCTCACCAGGGACTTTAATGCCTTTTTCGTGCAGATAGAGCAGAATTCCAACAGCTACTTCATCGGAACCTGCGCAAATCGCTTTGGGCAATATTTCCCTGTTTTTATGCAGTTGTTGTACAGCTTCATATCCCGTCAGCATATCATCCGCGGCTCCGGTATAAAGTCCTGATATATCTGCCATTCCCTTCTCCAAAAAAGCCTGCTTAAATCCTGTAACCCTTTGATCTTCTTCACCTATGTAAACTATATCAGAATAACCCTGACTAATAAGATAATTTACAGCCCGGAAAGCCGCCGCCTGCCTGTCAAACGACACAGAAGACAAACCTGTTATCTGCCAATCCACACAGACGATTTGATCTATATTCGCCTGAATCCGTTTAATAAGTTGATTGTCTTCTTGGGTCTCCATACATTGATCAAGGGCTACCAGTAAAAGTCCGCAGATTTCTTCAGAATGAATAAGCTGATTAAATAATACCGCATCCTTTAATTCATCAAAAAAACGTATAAACCGAATGTGAAAACCTTTCTCATGGGCAGCCTGATGAATTCCAGCCAGTATTTCAGCATAATACGGCCTAAGGAACATTTCAGCATTACATAATACAATGCCAATATTTTGATCGGCAAAAACACCTTTGTCGCCCATGCTCAAAGCTCTGGCGAATTTATTCGGCCTGTACTCCAGCTCATTTATCGCGTTTAGAATCTTTTGTTTGGTTTCGGGAGCTACAGAACGGTTTCTTCCGTTAATTACATAAGATACCATACTACGGGTTACACCAGCTCTCCTGGCTACATCATTCTGTGTTATTTTTGGGTTCAGATTTTTTTTCACCGGAATCACTCTTTTCTGTTATTATAATTATACCATATGGCTGCAATGATATTATACCGGAGACAGGCTCTCCGTTCAAAATATTTTTGTATATATTTTCTCCCAGTGAAACCATTGTTTCCCGGCAGCTAAAATTCATTATAAATAAAATACCGCCCCGTTCACGAACAGAAACCCCGGCAGGTATTTCCCGCAGAACACATGAATCTACACCGTGTTTTTTACAAAGTTCCCGGTAAAACCAATCTATAAATGCCTGTCTGGTACGGGTACAAATATAGTAGGCCGTCCCTTTTCCGTATTCGCAGGCTGTAACCGCAGGCAATTCGTCAAAAGATGAGGTAAACACACCTAAAGCTTGCGCTCCGCTCAGACGAATCCTGTCAGCATAATGGGTAGCCTTCCAGTTATTTGCATTCATCAGGAACTCCGGCGTTTCATAATAGGCGATTGTTTTTGTTTCTTCAACGGTAATTCCAAACACATCGGTTAAATTGCCGGGAGTCCCCCCAATGTAACAAAGGTCGCTCTCATTCACAATGCCTGTTAAATAAGTGGCAACCGCGGCGCCGCCCTGCCTGACATACGCGCGGATTTTTTTTGCCGTTTTTTCGCTAAGCATATAGAGCATGGGAAAAATGATAAGCCGGTATTGTTCAAAATCTGAATACTCACAACTTATTACATCACAGGGAATGCCGGCCTTCCAAAAAGCTCCGTACTGTGCTATACATTCCTTCTGATAGTTTTTTCCGGTATTTCGCTGAAGCTGGGCATTGCCTAAAGCCCAACCGTTCTGGAAATCGTATACCACTGCCGCTTGAGCTTTCATATCTGTTCCTGCAACAGCGTTTAACTTTTTAATTATAGAACCTGTTTCCGCTACCTCGCGGAAAATGCGGGTATCATCAGTACCTAAGTGGGAAATAACCGCATCATGAAATTTTTCCTGACCTCCCCTGCTTTGCCGCCATTGGAAATATTGAACTGAATCTGAACCATGTGCGACAGCCTGTATCGAGGAAAGAAGATGCATCCCATTCTTTTTTTTCTTGCTAATTCCCTGCCAACTGTTTGCGCCCGGACCGGATTCCATCATTAAAAAAGGCTTGCCTAGGTAAGAGCGGCACAGATCATGAAAAAAGCCGGCCTTAATTGCCTCAGGTACATCGTCAGGAGCGCAATGCCATTTGGGATAATTATCCCAGCTTATAATGTCCACATACCTTGCAAACTTATGGTAATCCAAACCGACATCCGGCATCTGGAAATTCGTTGTAATGGGGATACCCGGCGTTATGCGCCGGAGAGGTTCGCTTTCAGCCAGGAAAAAGTCGATTGTCTGATCGCTGGTAAAACGCTGCCAGTCCAGCATGAGGCCGTGAATCGAAGGATCAGCGGGGAATATTTGCTCCCATGAAGTAAAACGATGGCTCCAAAAAGCGGTATACCAGGCCGCGTTTAAAGTGTCCAGGGTTTCATAGCGTTTTTTCAGCCAATCATGAAAAGCCTCAAGACACTGTGGACAGAAGCATGGCATACCGTTGTATTCATTGGATACATGCCACAGAATCATCGCAGGGTGAGTTCCGTAACGTTCTGCAAGGCGCGTATTAATCCGCGCACAGGCTTCACGGTATTTTACAGAACTGCGGCAGTGGTTATGCCGCCCTCCGTGCGGCTGCCTTATGCCGTCAGCCGTCATTTGACAGACTTCGGGGTATTTTTCTGAAAGCCATGCAGGTTTTGATCCTGAAGGGGTGGCAAGAATTATCTTCTGACCGTTTTGATACAGCCGGTCAAAACATTTATCCATCCAGTCAAAGTTATAAACGCCTTCATCACATTCCAACATAGACCAGGAAAATACGCCAACGGCCAGGACGTTTATTTCCGCTTCCCGCATATAGATAAGGTCTTGGTCAAGCTGTTCAGGTGAATCCAGCCATTGTTCGTAATTATAATCCGCTCCGTGCAGTAAACCTACGGCGAATTTACCATCGCTCATTCTTTAGAGTTCTCCGCATCACTACGAAGTTCATCCAATTCATTAATCGCGGGTAATAAATTCCCTTTATAATCAAATAAGCATTGATTCGCCCATTCGTTCCCGCCGGTTTTATGTTCTTCGTTTATATATTTGCGCGCGGACTCGGTCGACCACGTTGACCCGTTTGCCGGAAGCCACCCCGGCTCCCAATAATACAAGCCTATGCAGCGTTTTATACTTTTTACCATTTTAACAAGATCGCGTAAAAAATGACTTTGCCCTTCTACGCTATAAGGATACGGCGGAAGACTGCCGTCAGCTAACATAATTCTGTCGCTAATAGCAAGCGAAACGCCGGGAATGTCAGCGTAATGCTTATCGGTAAACGGATAAGCGGTTTCAATAATCATTACGTCTTTATTATAACGCGACGAAATATCCTCAAGGTTATTCTTGACCTCCCGCATGCTTTTGTGCCAATGCGGATAGTACGAAATTCCGATAATATCATAATCAACACCCGCCGCCGTAACCGCGTCAAACCATTGACGGTATCTAGCGTTATCGTAGGATCGTTCAAGGTGCAGAATTATTTTTACGTTTCCGCTTTCGCGCGCTGCCGAGACCCCGGCTTTTAACATACGCGTCATATTCTCATAACTGACAGGTTCGCCGTCTTTATCGTATTCTACCTTACCAATGGGCCAAAGCGTGCCGTTTGTAATCTCATTTCCTATTTGCACATACTTGGGATAAAGCGTCTCTTTTTTACAGCGGGCAAGAATCTCTTTCGTATACTCATAAACGGCCTTTTCCGTCTGTTCCGGAGTAAAACCCCGCCACGCTTTAGGGAGAAGCTGCCTGCCTGGATCCGCCCAAAAATCAGAATAGTGAAAATTCAATATCCAATTCATTTTGTTTTCTGCAGCGCGGCGCGCTGTACGTAATACAGTTTCTATGTCGCAGCCGCCCGCGCCGTAGCTCTCGCCTTTTTCATTAAAGGGGTCATTCCATAGGCGTAAACGAATACTCGTAATCCCATGCCTTTTTAAAATTTCAAAAAGCGGGGACTCTTTTCCGTTTTCATAAAATTTACCGCCTAATCGTTCGGTCTCTTCAAGAGTCGAAATGTCCATTCCTTTTTCTATCATAGCTGTTTAATCCTCAAATTTTTCTATACGGTCAAGAAGATTACGGTACCGAAAACGCGCCGTATCGTTCTTTATAATTACATCCGCCTCGTTACCCGTATAACAACATCTTAAACAGTAGTATTCTTTCTTTTCTTCATCGTAAAACATATCTATATCCAAATCACGCATAAAGCATGACGGACACCGGTAGTTCATTTTGCCTTTTTTAGCCTGAGCCATGATACAAAATCCCCCCTTTCGCTGATCTTTTTCTTTAAGCCCAAAGTAAACATGGGTGAAAACGCATAACCCTCTCTTACGTAAGCTTCCGCATTGCCGGATGGCTCAAAATCAACGCGGGTGTTAATAGCGCCGATTTCCGCCGAAGCGTAAATTGCATCGGCAGCATTAGCTTCGCGGCATTTATAGTTATAATTAATTATCTTTTCGCCTTCGGCGCCTTTCACCGTTAATTTGACGCAGGTCATATCCTCCGGGTATTCGGTAGTGCCGTAACAGGCGGTAATATATTCGTCAAACTCCACTTCGGCAGGTTTGGACATTTTCAGTATCTTTCGCGTGGTTTTTATAGCGGACGATCCTTCTTCAAAATCGTATACGGTTTGTACCGTCAATTTTAAATCCGAAAACTCAATTTCAACAGGCTCAAGAATAAGGCTGCGGATATGGCCGCTTTGGCTGAACTTCGCTTTGGTACGGCATAAACACAGGTCGGCCTCCTCTCCGTTGTAATGAATTTTTAAACTGCGGATTGTTCCCTCTCCCGCATAATGCGTGAAGAAACCTGCGCGGTACATAGATTGCACCAAAAACGGATAGGACGCGTCCTGAACGTGTTTAGTGCCAATACCAACAGGCCGATTAATTTTTGCAGCGTACGGTCTTAAGTCTATCAACGCACCGCCCTGATTCATATCAACGCAGGTGCGCATAAAAGGGTCGCAGTACCAAAACAACTGCTTGTCCGAACCGTAAAGTATGTCTTTCCAGAGCGCGCATTCCGGCGTTGTATAGGTCTTTTTTGAGCGGTAATAGCCGGCATATTCCGCCATTGTCATATCTACGCACTTTCCTTCTTTTTTAAGTTTACCGTAGTACGCCATGCAATCTTCGTAACTTTTTACGCTCAGTTCAAACGGAACCTCCCATCTGCCCGCCTTGTTCATCCAGCCTGGGCCGACGAATACCATGTTGTAAGCTTCGCCTCCGTTGTACTTTTCCAAATGCCTGTACTGGTCGATAAGGTTAAACAGGTACGGATATTCGCCGTCTTTGTAAATCATCCCGCGCAGCACATTCTGCGGATGCGTTCCGAAATTAGAGCCGTTACCGTCAAAACACGCTAAAAGATCCCGCGACAAATGAGGTATAGCGACTATCCCGCTGTCCTCTGTTTCATCGGCAGCGGGCGCGTGCGTATTTTGCTTTGAGGGTATCCACGGATTCCACGGTCCGCCGTCAAAGAGCGTGTACCATGAGTTGTTGCATGTTCTATACGCCTTCGGACCTTCTTCCCAGCAGGTGGCAATCGCACATATTACCTGCGGATACTTTTCTTTTATATAATTTATAAGTTCGGCGTCCATGTAATAAGACCCGGTAGAAGCGGGATAGAAACCGAATATTTCATAAAATTTACCGAACACATCATCGACTATCGCCTTTTTGTCTTCTATTGAGAACATCCATATACAAAAATCTTTTGTCCTATATTTTTCCCGAAATTCGCCGCACGGCAGCCCCAGCAGCGATAAGGCAATCTCATCGCCGTATTCGCGGCTGTGGTCTTTTGCGGTTTGTACCGCTTCCGCGTTAAACAAACTCGCGTATGTCATTTGAATAGTTGTTTTTAATCCGTTTTTGTGCGCTATGCTTTGCTGTAATTTAAAAATATCCAATGATTCGGTTAAAAGGCTTTTCGCGCCGATATCTTCTTTTTTTCCGTGTCCCGTAACCTTTTCCGCATATTCGGGAACCATTTCGGGACGATGTATCAGATTTAAAATAAAATTAGACATTTTGCGCTCCTTTTTACACATTACTGTTTACCCGAATGTATACTACCTGCCGTGAGGCTGACTTATTTAGAGCGTGTCCCCTCCGTAATTTCCGGATAATCCAGCTTGTTGAAATTTTTTTTCTGTGCAGTAAAACAAGCTTTTACTGCAAGGAAATTATTCTTTTATAGCTCCCAGCATCACTCCGCCGATTATATATTTTTGAGACGCAAAAAATAACACAACAACGGGAATTGCCGCCATTACCGTCCCGGCTGTTACAATACCCCAGTTGATGTCAAACCGCTGCTGGGTAAACTGGTAAATGCCTACCATTACTGTAACTTTATCGTTTCCTTTTAGCAGGAGGTTTGCAATTATAAAATCGCCGTAAGTACTCATAAATGCCAGAATAGCAACAGTTATTACCATTGGCTTTATGACCGGCAAAATTATTTTCCAGAAAACCTGCCAGTAAGTCGCGCCTTCAATGAGCGCCGATTCATCCAGTTCTTTGGAAATTGAATCAATATACGACTTAACCATTAAAACATTAATACTCATAGAGCCCGCAACATATACGCATATTAACCCGCTGTGGGTATTAAGTCCGACAACAGGAAAATAATTACCGATTTGCTGCATCATAATAAAAATGGCGAGCATAGCAAGAATCCCTGGGAAAATGTTCAGGATCATAATCCCCATCATCACTCCCTTCTTGCCTGCAAAACGGAAGCGCGATAAAGCATAAGCTGAAGTGCATGTGAGCAGTACAATAAAAATTACCGAGATTGATGAAACTTTTAAGGAATTAAGCATCCATTTTCCGAAAAACAAACTTGTATTACCCAGCAGATTCCGGTAGTTGTTAACTGTAAAGCTTGAAGGAATCAGATGCGCGCCCAGAAGGGAACTGGCAGGATTAAAAGAAGTTGAAATAACCCAAAAAAACGGGATTACCGCAAATATAATAAGCGCCAGCGCAATTATGGATTTTATAAAATTAACGCTTTGTTTTTTATAAACATATTTGTTAAACTCCATTTCTTAATACTCCTTTGCCTATTGTGATTCTTTTATGGCTTTAGTATTCAAAGTCTGGAAAAAAACCATCAACGCCACCAGAATGAAAAGCATTACTGTGATAGCCGCTGAAAAACCGTAATCCGCGGCATTTGATGAACTAAATCCCAAACGGTAAATAAACGAGATAAGTAAATCTGTATAACCCATTGGCACCGCCGTATCCGCCATTGCTGGCAGTCCGGCATTAAAGCCCCAGATAAGGGTAAAATTATTGAAATTGAAGCAGAAAGAGGCAATCACCAGCGGGGCCAGAATACGCATTACCAAAGGTAAGATTATTTTTTGTACCACTGTAAATGAACTTGCTCCGTCAATAGCTGAAGCGTCGAAAAGCTCGTCAGGTATGGCCTTGAGCGCGCCGGACGCCAGTACATAGAAATAAGGATATGACAGATACACGTTGATAAGGATCAGGGCAAAACGAGTCCAGCCTACATTGGTAAAAAATTTGGGAGAGGATCCGAAAATATTTGTTATTACAGTCGTAACCAGTCCCATATTTTCATTAAGCAGGGCGCGCCATACCATAATAGAAACCAGTACCGGAATGGGGTAAGGAACAATGAGCAATGTACGGATAAGCCGCTTATATTTTAAATCCTCAAAAAGCAGGGCGATCATCATGCCAATACCAAAACTTATCAAAACCGAAAAAAGAGAAAAAATAATATTCCAGACAAGGATACCTAATACCGGCTTTAAAAACCCGGAGTTACCTAAAAAACTGATGTAATTCTTCCAGCCTATACCCGTAAAAAAACCAGGAGTCAGAGTTTTACCGGACGGGGATGTATAGGTGCCTGTAACAGATTTATAAACTTCGCCGCTTTTGTTATCGGTAAACGTATCCTCGTTATTGTTATAACTGTAGAGGGGTAACTGCACGGACGCTTCCTGCAAGGAGAGAATTTTGACAACTAACGGAGGCCGTCCAAAGTCCAATCCTCCAAGTGTTTGGAGATTCTGCATGATTTCCGCTTGTTTCATTAAATCAAAACCGTCAATACTCGAAGGAGGATTATTGTAATTCCGCTCTTCAATAGCGCTGCCCGGCTTTATTGTGGAAAAGGTATCACCTTGCTGCAGTAAAAGCATAAAATCATTTCCCTTCCGGTAAACTGACCATTCCCAGGAACCGCCGTCATCAGGTTTGTACATTTCTTCAGAAATTCGATGTACTGCCTGAGACTTGGTAAGCAGGTGTCCTCCGCTCATGTTCGTAAAAGAAAGATATACTGTGTAGAAAATAGGATACACTGTAAATAACACAGCCATCACCAGTCCGGCAGCAAGCCAGCGCCATGCGGTGAGGGATTTGCGCAGCATGACAAGGGTAACAAAACAAGTTGCAGCGCCTACAAAAAAACCAAAAGCGAAAAAACCGTCCCTGAAAAGCCTGAACATAAAGTAACAGCCAAAGAAACATAAAGCCGCTGTACCGGCAATACGGTATACTTGCTTAATCATTATGAGCCCCTATTAAAACCATTATATATAACATTTATAACAGATTATCTAAAAAAGGGCTTGCCTGTGGCTAAAAACATCTATGGAGGAAGATATTTTTGCCACAGACATCCCCGTTAAAACAGAAACCCGTTTTAACTTGTCCAGTATACATTCCTGAATTATTTCAGTTATGTATCGTTATCGCTAAAGACAGCTTTTTAAAATTGAAATTTAAAAAGCTTCACTTTGCTACAGCTTCAATTTGAGCTTTTGCGTTCCGTAAAGCATCCGCAGGGGACCTTTCGCCTGAAAAAGCAAGCGCGGCGGCTGCGACCCATGCATCCCAAACATAACCCATTTCAGGAATTGACGGCATTGGTACGGCCTTTACACCGGCGGCATTAAATCCCCTGGTATCGCTGTCCCCGCTGCCTTCAAATACCGACTTCCATGCAGACGGTCTGCCTTCAGCCTGGAAAATAGCCTTAAAATTTTCCTCTCTGGCCATAAAATCCACTGCAAACGATTGCGCTACCAGTTTACGAGGACTTGCGGAACTGATAATCATACCCTGGACTCCCAAGAAGGGATTGCTGGCTGGTCCGCCTTTTTTAACAGACGGGAATTTTGCGATTGCATAAGGTACTTTGGCTTCTTTAAAACGATTCAACGCCCAAGGGCCGGTCATACAATAAGGCGCTTTACCGCTCTCAAATAACACGTGCGCGCCGTCCCAGTCAATGTTTTCCGGAATCAATTTCTTTTTTACTTGAGCGGTAAGGAATTCCAAACCCGCCACAAATCCAGGTTCAGCCATAAGCACCTGTTTTCCATCAAGACTGCCGTCGGCTTTTTTACCGAAAATTGCTCCGCCGAAGCCGTCATATACAGGGTATGCATTGTAAGTGGCATCGGGAAGTCCCATCATAACCTCCGCTTTTCCCGCTTTAACTAAATTTTCAGCTATAGTCACAGCTTCATCCCATGTCTCAGGCGGAGCGGACATCATACTGGTGTTGTAGAAAAATCCGATATTTTCCACCGCTAGCGGCACGCCGTAGAGTTTTCCGTTGTAGTTAAACCCCTCCAGCGCAGGTTCCAGGAAGGAACTTTTCTTTGAACCAAGATTTATTTCCGTTACCATACCGTTTTCAACAAGCGCACCCAGGTTATCATGAGGTATAATAGCTATATCAGCGCATTCTTCCCCGCCGGAAGCCAGCAGGAACTGATTGCGTATCTGCCCAAGGTCAACCATGGAAACTTCCACCGATACGCCAAACTCGGCTTCAAATTTTTTACCCAGTTCATTAAGCACTTCAATACGACCGGTGTCGTATACCCAGAACGTGAGCTTATCCGGTGTTTTTGCCGTGGATTCTTTTTTGGTGCATGAAATTGTAAGAACAAGCGTCAATACCAACAGACAAACAGATAGAGCATTGAAAAATCTTTTCATTTTCTTTCTCCTTTTTATTTTTTAAAGCTGTAATTCCAATACTTTGGAATTGCTTTTTTCATTTATCAACGCGTGTCATCTACACGTGTTGATTATAAATATTATCACACCGGTTTTTAAAAATATCAACAAAAAAAATAAAATTTTTTTTGTAATTAATAAAATAATACTATACTTGCGTTATGTATAAATGTGTTTTGTTAAATTTAAAGACATTATACAAAAAACCCGAAAATTAAATATGGCTAAAATGAAGAAAATACTTTTTCTGATTATTTTTACAGGCATCGTAATAATTCAACTGAATGCGCAGGCAAAAACTAACATAGAACAGCCTTTTTCAGGGTCTTCCGCACAGGCTGCCGAATGGCTCGAAGACCATGATATGATACTCCGTAAAGCAGCGGGCGGTGCAAAAAAAGTGATTGTATATTTGGGAAAAACAAATGTTTCCGGGAACGGTGTATCATTGTTATTGTATGATTACAGGGACCTTTCAAAAGGTCAATTCGGTACGGTTTTGGAAATTATTGATAATGCTTCAGGCGATACTCTGTACATTGTCTGGACAGATGAAGAATCTGGAAGCAAAGCCGTATTTTACAATGATAATGATAAAAAGCAGCTTGATGTAAGTCTTTCCACCAGGTTCAACAAGTACGGCATGAGAACCGAAACAAAAAAGTATGTCAAAACAATTATAAGAGAACTTAAATCACTTTTTGATTAACTAGAGTCTGTCGTAACGTTATTCCGGTTTTTTGCGCGGCTTATGCCGTGCATTCGCCGATAAAAAGAATTTCAGGTTCAAGTACAAAACCTGTGGCGTTTTTTACTTTTTCGGAAACCTTATTTATAAGGACGCTTATCTCTGCGGATGTCGCTCCGCCGGTGTTAATTACGATATTGCCGTGGAACGGAGCAATTTGCGCGCCTCCTACGGATAAACCTTTCATTCCAAGCTCGTCAATAATCTGCCCGGTCGGCTTTCCGAAATTCCGGTTGTTTTTAAAAACGGAACCCGCGCACGGAAAAAGATAGTGCCCCTTTTCTTTTCTGTCCCGCCTGTTTTTTTTCATTTCATTTAATATATTTTCTTTATTTGCGGGCTTCGTCCTGAAACATGATGAAAGAATCAGGAAGTCTTTCCCCTGGAACGGACTGTGTTTATAACCAAAATCTTCCTTTTTAGCTATAATTATTTTTATTTCCGGCGCACCGCCTTCTGCGCATGCGGTAAAATCAAGAACTTCAGTCCAGACCAGCACATCCGCAATTTCTTTGTCATAACAGCGGGCGTTCATATATACCGCGCCTCCTATTGTTCCCGGCATTCCCGCAAGAAATTCCAGACCGGAAAGACAATCGCCGACAGCGCAGTCAACAGCTTCGTCAACGCTTGTCCCGCTGCGAAAAACAATTCCTTCTTCCGTTAAGGTTTTACCTTTCCATGCGCCGGTATCAAGCACAATACCCCGGATTCCGTTATCGGAAACAACAATATTAGCGCCGCCGCCGATAATAAAAACAGGAATTCCGGCGGTACCCGCCTTAAATAAAAGAGAAGCGGAAAATTGGGGGAAATCTTCCCCGTAAGGACTGAGCCAGCAATCGGCTGATCCGCCGACTTTAAATGTCGTATATTCAGCCATCGGCTCGTTATAGCGCACGTCAACACTGCACTTGCTGTTCTGCCTGCAATAATTTACTATTTCGTTTATTTTTTTTTTGCCGTCTTTATTCATTTAATATTTCAATTCCGAGTTTTTCCGCCGTTCTTCCTGCTTTACGGGAAATACTTTCATTTCTATCCTTTGTTACAGCCGTTATTTCAGCGGAAAGGACGGATAAATTATTGTTAACAGCCATATCAAGCCCGTATGATTTTTCAATAATGGTTCCGTTCCTTAATAAACGGCGGGTAATAGTTTCCATATCGGTTTTATCGCCTGTAACGACGGTTTCACCTAAAACTTTTAACAAACCATTGTAAAGAGCGGTCTGGTTTTTTGTCTTTGCATCGTCAAGTTCTATAACAAGTTTCTTAAAATATTTATCCGGTTCATTTTTCATTATCATTTCCGCGGCAATAATGCGCACGCGGTCGGAATTTTTCCGTTCGCCGAACAGGCTTTCCAAAACAGAATTTGCTTCCTCATTTGCGATAGCTCCAAGAGCGCGGATCGCCTCGTCTTTTACATTGGGAACTTCATCGCGTTCGGCGCGGTACTTTAAATAGGGAACCGCTTCTGCAAATTTACGATCGCGGCTGGCCTGCGCCGCGGCAATGCGCGTACGGTAGTAAGAATCCCTGAACGCGTCCAGAATAGCCTTGTCTACATCCTCCCCTGAAAACGGCCCCAGCGCGCCTACGGCGGCTGAACGGACATTCGGGTCGTTTGTGCTGACACAGCCGAGTATCGCCTCAAGCCCGGCATCGTCTCCTATTTTGGAAAGAGCGTCCAACGCGGCAATTCGCAGGGGAATGCGTTCGTTTGTATCGGTTACAATTTCCACAAGCATGGAAACTCCCTTTAACGAACCTGTTGCGCCGATAGCGGTTATCACTTCCCTTTTGTTATCATCGCCCGGATCGCGGTATGTGTAAAAATCAACCAGGAATTCCGCAGCTTCATCAGCCAGCGCTTCATCGCCTGAACTCGCGCGTCCAAGAGCGCGGAAAGCCGTACCGAAAAAACGCTTTTCTCCGGTATCTAAAAGTTCAATTATTACAGTAACCGCGTCCTTTGATTTAACGCGTCCAAGGTATTCAACAGCCGAATACACGGTTTCATTTGCTTCATTATCGCGTTCAACAACCGCTTTTATTGCGCGTTCTTCGAGGCCGTTTTTTCCTCGCTCTCCGAAGAAGGCAAATACGCCGTTCAGGATTTTCTGGTTTTTGGTTGTGTTTGTTAAAGCGGCAAGTTCATCGTCAAGATAATCCGCTTTCTCGTTCATAAGCGCTTGAATCAGGGTAACAATTTCAGTTTCAGTGCCGTATTGAATTGTTTCCCGGCGCAAGTTTTCAGCATTCTGAGAATGCGCAGAAACTCCGGTAATTAATAAAAAACAAACAATACATATAAACTTCATCATTTTTGCTGCCTATTGAGCCTTTTCCAAAAACTGAGGTTTTGGAAAACCCTCCGTAATAATAAAACAACATAAAGCACAGGTAGTTTCACCCGGTCTTTGTCTTATAATTCGATAAAAACTCTTTTTTAAATTCCATAAACCTGCTTTCCTGTATCGCGCGGCGGCAGCCGGCTACAAGCTCATTCATAAAATACAGGTTATGGTAGCTTGCAAGCATAGAACAAAGAATCTCGCCTGTCTTGAAAAGATGCCGCAGATATGCCCGTGAGTATTCCCTGCAAACTTTACAGCCGCACTCTTTATCTATCGGCGAAAAATCAAGCTTATTTTCGGCTTTTTTTAATGAAACAGGTCCCTGTCGCGTATAAACCCTGCCCGTCCGGCCTTCTCTGGTAAGCAAAACACAGTCAAACATATCTATGCCATTCCCGACTGCGGATAAAATATACTCAGGCGTCCCAATTCCCATAACATAGCGCGGTTTTTCTTCCGGCAGAAGGGCGGCTGTATAAGCCAAAGTTTCATTAAAGACCTGTTCCGGCTCTCCCACAGAAAGACCGCCAATAGCAATGCCGGGCGTGCCGGATGAGGCGCAAATCTCCGCGCTCCTTTTGCGCAGATCGGAGAAAAAATTACCCTGAACAATGCTGAAAAGACTGCCCTTATATTTACCCGCCGATACCTCCCGTTCCCATGTACTCTTTGCCCTTCCAAGCCATTCTGTTGTAATAGAAAGGGCTTTTTCGCTCTCCTCTCTTGACGCTCCCCAATGCGAGCAATAGTCAAGCTGCATCTGTATATCGCTTCCAAGCAGGCATTGAATTGCCGCCGCTTTTTCCGGGCTTAAAAAATGCTTTGACCCATCTATATGCGAGCGGAACCACGCTCCCTCAGGCTCAATTTTGCGTAACGCAGAAAGCGAAAAAACCTGAAACCCCCCTGAATCTGTCAGTATATTGCGGTCCCAGTTCATGAAACTGTGAAGACCTCCGGCTTTTTCAATTACTTCTTCACCCGGTCTTAAGTAAAGATGATATGTATTGGAAAGTATTAAATTATAACCGATTTTTTTTAAATCATCCGAGGTTATCGCTTTTACTGTCCCGTTCGTTCCGACCGGCATAAAAACCGGAGTAAGCACATCTCCGTGAGGAAGGCGTAAAATACCTGTTCTTGCGGCGCCGTCACGTCCCGTAATATCAAAAAACATAAATTACGTTTTTGCGCTCCGTATTAAAATTATTCCTATAACAATAAACAAAATAATCGGAAACCACGCTCCAATTGCCGGATGAATATAATTTAAGCCTGCCATTGTCATACTGAGCATCTCCGTTATATAGTAAACAACCGCAATTGAAAGGCTTGTAAAAAGACTCATTAAAAGAATATTTTTTCTGAATCTGCCGCCCATGGATACGGAAAGTATCATGACAATAAACGATGTGGTCGAAAAAGAATAACGGTGATAATAATCCGCCTGCGCCGCAAAATACGGAAGCCCTGAAACGCGCAGATCGTCTACCAAAATCCCCGCCTGTTTTGCGGGAAGCTCCTTTATATTTACGGCATTTCTCATAAACATTTCCGGAGGTTCAATATAAGAAGCGTCATAAGGCATTGGCTTTATACGCAATATATTATCTTCATATTGGTAAATGTACGCATTCTGGAATTCCCAGTAATTACCGTTCCATTCGGCGGAAGAAGCGCGGACTTCCGAGACAAAACGTCCGTCTTCGCTCCTTTCTATAATACTTATTCCGTTTAATAACAAGTTTTCATAATCAATATAATCTACGGAATAAATCAGACAGTCGTTTCTTGCCTTAATCACAATATCATTATTTCCTGTTGCGGCAATTTGTTTTAACGCTTTTCTTGACAGGTCGTTTTTTGTTTTTAAGGTAGGAATTACAACTATATCGTCAAGAAAGAACGAAAAAATTGAAGCGGCAATGCCAACAATAATAAGGGAAAAACTAAACCTCCAGAACGGAATTCCGGAAGTAAACACTGTCGTAAGCTCGTTTCTGGAATAAAGGTCGCCCAGCGTATACGCGGCTGCAAAAAGCAGGGATATCGGCATCGCGTAGGAGACGCTTTTAGGTATAAAAAGAAAGCTAATTTTTAGCATTGTAAACACGGGCACATCATTATTCAGATAACGCACAAGATTTGAAAAAAGATCAATTAACAGTATAATAAACACAAACATTGTAATGGCGACAAAAAAGATCGGATAAAATTGGCGTAATAAATATCTGTCAAGAATAAACCCTGATTTAATCATCGCCGCACCTTAATTACCGCCAATATTACTCCCGCAGTCAAACATAAAATATTCGGCAGCCACATAGACCAGAAAGGGGGCGTTCCGGCGCGCAGACCCATTGTCTGTCCGATAAAAAGCAGCGACCAGTATATAACCGCAATAATATTGCCAAAAATAAAACCTACGGTCTGCCCGCTTTTCTTTGCCATTAATCCGAGGGAAACCGCAAGAAACACGAAAAAAAACGCTCCGAAAGGAACGGCAAATTTTCTGTACAATTCAATTATATAAATTGTAAGCGACCGGTCTTCCATGACCAGCCTGAGCGACTGCAATTCCCGCCTGAAATTGTTAATATTTGACGCTCTTGTATTCCATGTTTCCGATTCAGTTCCGGCTCTCAGAACATTTTCCAGGGCAACAGCGGAAACGGCAAACCTGCCCTTTCTGCTGTTAAGGCGCTCCGCCAGCGCTTCTCTTTTTTCTTTAATCGATTCATAAACGTCTCTTGAACTCATTTCCCTCGGACTTACAGTCATTATCGCCTGTATTATATCTTCATTTGAAACCCTGTACTGTAAATAATCCATCCTGGCATAATCATAATCATCCCATGCGACTTCTTTTGATGAATGAAAAAACGCCTCTTCAAGGTCAAGGCTGAGTCCTTCCTTCCCGCTGTCTTTTAATTCGGCTGTACCCGCCATTATTATCCTGCGTTCTCCGTCTTCAGTTCTGTCAAGAATAATTACATTGTCGATTTCGTTACCTGAAACGTCTCCCGTTATTATTGTGGTATCTTTAAATCTTTTAACCGAGTTTGCCTCCAGTTCCAGCGCAGGAACAGAAACTAGAATTTGCCGCCACAATTTGTTGAATTGAACAGTGCCTGCCGGAAGCAGTACGTCGTTTGTAACAAATGACAAAAGAGAAACTAATATCCCTATTGTTATCGCAGGATAAAAAACCGCCTTGTAGGAAAGACCCGATGAAAGCATGACAAGTATTTCGTTATCTGACGTAAGTCGCCCTACGGTCATAAGCGTTCCGACAAGCGAAGCAAACGGCGCGGACATGGAAATAATCATCGGCGTTGAAAATAAAATTAAAAGAGCGACCTGTCCGAAAGGCACGTGTTTTGTGAGGACTTCCTGCGCCATTAAAAGAATTTGATTTACAAAAAAAATAAAAAAGAAGAAGAAAAAACAAATGACAAACGAAAAAAACATTTCAAAAAATATATACCTGAAAATTGTAAACGAACTTGACCTTCTGCTTTCAAGGGATTCAATTTTATTTATTGATTTTGCCGCCATTAATCAATTAAACTCCGGTAGAACCAAAACCCGCGCCGCCCCTTGCGCTTTCATCAAGAGAAGAAGTTTCCGAAAGCTGCGCGCGGCAGACAGGAGCAATTACAAGCTGAGCGATTCTCTGTCCGTCCTTTATTACAGCATCCTGTGCGCTTAAATTAATAAGAATTATCTCGACATCTCCGCGGTAATCCGAATCTATTGTACCTGGCGAATTTAAAACAGTAAGACCAAGGTTTATCGCAATGCCGGAACGCGGGCGCACCTGCCCTTCGTACCCGCAAGGGATCTCCACTTTTAACCCTGTAGGAATTTTTATTCTGCCTAGGGGAGGGATTATTACATCCGAATCAAGGAATGCCCGTAAATCCATCCCCGCGGCGCCTTCACTTTCATACCGCGGAAGCACAATCCGCTGATCAGCTTTAACCACTTTAACCTGCGGCTGTGCGCCCATGTTTATTTCCTGTAATTTGTGCGGTTGTCTTTTCGCGTTTCCTTGTCATCAGACCCGTTGGGATCGATTGCGTCAATATATGAAAGGTTAAGCCTTCCCATTTTGTCAATTTCAAGAAGTTTAACGGGAATCTGCTGCCCTTCCTTTATTACGTCCGTAACCTGGGCAATGCGCTGTCGTGAAAGTTTGCTGATATGTACCAACCCTTCCTTGCCGGGAAGTATTTCAACAAACGCGCCGAAATCCATTATCCGCTTTACAACGCCGTCGTATACCCTGCCGATTTCAGGATCGGAAGCAATTCCCATAACGGCAATCTTAGCGTTTTCGGCGTCTTTTGTATTTTTGCCGAAGATTGTTACAGTGCCGTCATCCTCGGTATTGATCTTGACGGAATACTGTTCACATAACGCCTTTATGTTCTTGCCGCCCGGTCCTATTAGCGCGCCTATTTTATCTACGTCAATTCGCAGGGTAACAATCTTGGGCGCGTATTCGCTGATTTGTCCGGCAGGCTTGTCGATACACTGATTCATAATTGATAAAATATGCATTCTGCCGCGTTTGGCCTGATCAAGGGCTTTGTGCATAATTTCGGGGCTGACGCCGGAGATTTTAATATCCATCTGGAAACCGGTTATCCCGTCCTTAGTGCCCGCAACCTTGAAGTCCATGTCTCCAAGGTGATCTTCTTCGCCCAGAATGTCAGATAACACCGCAAATTTGCCGCTCGCGCCAGCTTTTCCCTCGGTAATAAGCCCCATTGCGATGCCCGCGACCGGTTTTTTCATCGGAATACCGGCATGAAGCATGGAAAGCGTGCCGCCGCAGACAGACGCCATTGAAGATGAGCCGTTGGATTCCATAATTTCAGAAACTACCCTAATTGTATAGGGAAAATCTTCTTTTGACGGAACCATAGCTTCAAGAGAACGGCGCGCAAGATTCCCGTGTCCGATTTCGCGGCGGCCTGTTCCCGTTCTGCCGACTTCTCCCACTGAATACGGGGGGAAGTTATAGTGCAGCATGAAGTTCTCTCTTTTATCGCCTTCTATATCATCATAAACCTGTTCGTCAAAAACTGTTCCAAGCGTTGTAACTACAAGCGCCTGCGTTTCACCGCGCGTAAAAAGCGCGGAACCGTGTGTGCGCGGTAAAATATCAACCTCGCAGGTTATATTGCGGATATCCTCAAGAGAGCGTCCGTCCACGCGTTTACCTTTGTCAAGAATAGAAGACCGCAGAATTTCGTAATGCATATCTTCGAATAACGCGTTAAAAAGTTTCTTTTGTTTTTCATCTTCAAACTGAGCGGCATATTGGGTTTCCAGTTCTGTTTTTACAGCCTTGATGCCTTCGTGTCTTTCATGTTTTGTAGGCAGGAAACACGCTCTTTCCAGCTTTGGATAGCACGCGGAACGGATTGCGTCCGCGTTTTCCAGCGAATTTGAAAGCGCGGCAAGCGGAAGCTTTTCTTTTCCGGCAAGTTCCTTGAGTTTTTCCTGAAGCGCGCAGAATTCGCGTATTACAATATGCGCTTTTCCAAGCGCTTCAAGCATCAGATCCTCGCTGACTTCATCTGCGCCGCCTTCTACCATGGTAATGCCGTCTTTAGTTCCCGCAACAACGATTTCCATTGTGGATTTCTCAATTTGTTCATAGGTGGGATTTACGATAAGCTCTCCGTTAACCTGACAGACTCTTACTCCGGCGATGGGTCCGTTAAACGGAATATCCGAAATATGGACGGCGGCGGACGAAGCGATGATCGCAAGAATGTCGGGCGGATTAACCTGATCTGTTGAAAGAGTCGTCGGGATTAACTGTATTTCGCGCCCGAAACTTTTTTCAAAGAACGGCCTCATCGGCCTGTCGATAAGCCGGGAAACCAATATTTCTTTATCCTTGGGACGGCTTTCTCTTTTTATAAAACCGCCGGGAATTTTCCCCGCGGCGTAATATTTTTCATTGTATTCAACGGTAAGCGGCACATAGTCAAGACCTTCTAACGGCTCAGACGAACAACAGACTGTGGCAATTACAGCCGAACCCGCATATTGGGCAAAAACAGAACCGTTGGCCTGCTTTGCAATCCTTCCGGTTTCAAGAATCAAATCCTTTCCGGCAATTTGCAGCGTAACTTTTTGTATCATTATTTACGCAGTCCCAGCTCTTTAATCAGCTTGCGGTATCCTTCCAAATTGGTCCGTTGAATATATTTCAACATCCTGCGGCGTTTGCCGACCAGAATTAAAAGACCGCGCTGACCGGATTTATCTTTTTTAAACTGCTTACAATGTTCAGTAAGCTGGTTGATTCGTTCAGTAAGCAGGGCAATCTGAACTTCCGCCGCGCCTGTATCCTTCTCGTTTTTTCCGAATTTGACAACGATTGATGCCGCGCCTTCCTTTGTTAAAGCCATATATTTATCTCCTAATCAGGTACTGTTAAAAAAAGCTCAATCTGTCAAAAAACGGACGGATTAATATGCCTTTATCATATATTTTCAGGAATTTACAAAAATGTCAACATTATAATACACAGCCGTATTTCCATTTTCCCTCGGTTTTTTTGACAACAGCGGCAAGCGACTCTTCTGAAAAGACTGCCGCGCTAAAATCAGGCGCAGAAGGCGTTGAGGACAGCGGTTTTCCGTTAAGAATTGCCTCAAGAGGTTTACCGTGAACGATTTTTTCAGCTTCGGAGGGAGAAATTTCTATCCATGGAAGCCCCAAAGCGCGAATTACAGCTTTATCAATTGGTTTAAGGGATATTTCATCTTTATTAACCGCTGTGCATTGAGCGTCTTCCAGCTTAAAACCCGCAACCTGCGTACGCGTAAGAGCGCAAAGGTGCGCCTTGCTTCCGGTAAGAAGCGCTATGTCCCGCGCAAGAGAGCGGATATATGCTCCGCTTGAACAATGTACAAAAATTTCCGCAAACGGAAGCTCCCACGAACGTAACTCCAGCCTGTAAATTGAAACCGGCCTTTCTTTCATCTGCACAGTTTCGCCTGAACGGGCAAGAGCCGACGCGCGTTTTCCGTTAATATGAATAGCCGAATAGACAGGCGGCGTCTGCATTATGTCGCCTGTTAATCCGGCAATAGCGCTTTCAACATTTTCACGGGAAGGAAGCGGAGCCTCTGCGGTTTTTTCGCCTTCGGGATCAAGAGTATCCGTTTCTGTGCCGAAACATATTTTGCCGACGTACTGTTTGTCGCAATGGGAGAACCATGGACTGAGTTTAAGCGCCCTGCCCGAAAGGACTACAAGCAAGCCTGACGCGAATTTATCCAAAGTGCCTGTGTGGCCTACTTTTCCCGTGCCAAGGGCGCGTTTTATTTCGCCTAACGCCTCAAACGAGGTAACGCCTGATTTTTTGTCAAGCAGAATCAGTCCCGATTTGTCCATTCGCCGACTCTTTTTCAGGCGCAACCAATTTGTCAATTTTTTTTATCAGATCAAAACTTTCGCCTATGCTGGCGTCAGCATGAAAACGCAATTTGGGAATTTTCCTGATATGAATTGACAGTCCGAGCTGCGACTGAATAAATCCTGCCGCGCTTTGTAAGCCCTCGGCTCCCCTCTCCGTATTCTTCCCTCGAATTTCAGAAACATAAACATCGGCAAAGGAAAGGTCTTTTGATACGTCTACCTTTGTGATGGACAGAAATGAATTAACCCTTTTGTCCTTTATTTTGCCTTCCAGAACAAGGGAACTTATCTTTTCCTGAATTGTCTGACCGAGTCTTTCGGTTCTGAACTGTGGCATAATCAGGAAGCGCTGAGTTTTCTTGCGATTTGCACAATTTCGATAACTTCCAGCATATCGCCCGTCTTGATGTCGTCAAAGCCTTCAAGCCCTATACCGCATTCATAACCGGCCGACACTTCGCGCGCGTCGTCTTTAAACCGCTTAAGGGAGGCAATTTTACCCGAATATATGACAACCTGATCCCTTATTACATTTACGGTGCAGCTTCGTTTTACAGTCCCACTTTGCACATAACAACCGGCGATAGTTCCGATCTTCGGCACTTTAAACGTATCACGCACTTCAACCTGTCCTACGACTTCTTCTTTTGTATCCGGCTTTAACATCCCTTCCATTGCCAGTTTTATTTCGTCTACAGCCCTGTAAATAACATTGTATTTTCTTATATCAACTTTTTCCTGTTCTGCAAGGGTTTTTGCCTTAGGCAGGGGACGCACGTTAAAACTGATAATCACCGCGTTAGATGCAATTGCCAAGTCTACGTCGCCTTCATTGACAGGTCCCGGAAGCGCCTGTATTACATGAAGCCTTATCTCCCTGGTTGAAAGTTTTTCAAGGCTGGACTTAAGCGCTTCCGCAGACCCTTGAACGTCGGCTTTAATAATTACCTTAAGCTCCTGAATCTCGCCGTCGCTTATCATGTCGTGCAGGTTATCCATTGTTATTTTCTTGATTGTTTTGGCGTCTTCAAAACGTTTCAGTTCCTGCCGCTTTGAAGAAAATTCTCTGGCTTTCTTTTCATCGTTTACCACTTGCAGGGGATCTCCCGCGTTGGGAATGCCTTCAAAACCGAGAACTTCAACTGGCATTGACGGCGTAGCTTTTTTGATTTTTTCTCCCTTGTCATTGAAAATGGCCCGGACTCTGCCGTGCCAAATGCCTGCGACAAACGAATCGCCGATTGCAAGCGTCCCTTTTTCTATCATTACGGTCGCTACTATACCGGATCCATGATCAACTTTCGACTCAAGGATTTTACCTTCCGCAGTGCGCTGGAAATTGGCTTTCAGGTCAAGAATTTCCGCTTCCAGCAGAATAGCTTCGATTAATTTATCAATGCCGGTTTTTTGCAGGGCGGATAGTTCTACAAACATGGTCTGTCCGCCCCAGTCCTCAGGCATTAATCCCAATTCCGAAAGCTGGCTTTTTACCCTGTCCGGGTTCGCCTCAGGTTTGTCAATTTTGTTGACTGCGACTATAATCGGCACACTCGCTTCTTTTGCGTGATTTATGGCTTCTATGGTTTGAGGCATTACTCCGTCGTCCGCGGCGACTACAAGGACTACAATATCCGTTATCTGCGCGCCGCGCGCCCTCATGCGCGTAAAAGCTTCGTGTCCCGGAGTATCCAGAAAAGTGATCGCGCCGTGGGGCGTCTCCACCATGTACGCGCCGATATGCTGGGTTATACCGCCAAATTCGCCTGAAACAACATCGGCCTTGCGGATTGCGTCCAACAGTTTGGTTTTTCCGTGATCGACATGCCCCATAACGGTAACCACAGGAGGTCTCGGCAGCAGTACGGCGTTATCGTCAGAGACAGTCTCAATTACCGTTTCGTCATAAAGGCTGATAATTCTTACATCGGCTCCGAATTCCGCCGCCAGAATGGTTGCGGTATCAGCGTCAATCTGCTGGTTTATCGTAACCATTAATCCCATTGTCATCAATTTTTGAATTAAATCCGACGCTTTCAGGTTCATTTTACGCGCCAGTTCGGAGACAGACACGGTTTCCATTATGTCAATGGATTTAGGCACAGGATTGACAATATGCGTGATTTTTTTCTTTGTCTGGAGGAGTTTTTCCTCCATTTCAAGTTCTTTTTCTTTTCTGTTATAAACCGGTTTCTTTGTTAAAAATTTGCGCTTTGCCTGTGTCTTGCCTTCGGGAAGCGTTTCCGGCGCTGCGGTATTCCCCCGCCCTCCCGGACTGCGTTGAAAATTACCGGTTCCCTGCCTTGCTCCGCCGGGTCTTGGAGTAAATCCCGGTTTTCCGCCGGGTCCTGCAGGACGCTGCCCGAAACCGCCTTTGTTTTGGCCGCCTTCGTTATTCGGTTTGTTGCCGCTTCCTTTAAACGGCGTACGCGCAGGACGCTGCGCGGAATGACTGTGATTGCCTACAAGTTTTCCGCCTACTCTTCCGGCTGCCGCCGCAGGGCGCTGAGCCATAGGGAATGAACTAATTCGCGAAGCGTCATTTACGGTTGTATTTTCCGGTTTTTTGGCAATTTCTTTTTTACCGGAGTCTTCCGGCTGGCTTTCCGCCTTTTTGTTTTGAACTGTTTTTCCGGAAGGAGCGCTGACAACAACTTTCGGCTGATTTTTCTTTGCGCCCTGTAAAGCCGGTTTTTTCATTACAACTTTAACTTTTCGGCGCTCGCCTTCACCTGCTTTCGGAGCAGAAACTTCTTCATTCTGAGTATGCTTAATCAGTTGCGCTTTTGGTTTTTTTGTATTGTCAGATTCTTCCGCCATAATTTTCCTTTTTTATTCCTCTTCTTCGTATTCAAAACTCAAGCCAATGCCGCAGCTTGGGCAAGTAGCCATATCCACTGTGATTTTCGCTCCGCATTCCGGACATTCGTATTCTTCCGGTTCTGGACTTTCTTCCGCGCCTGTCTTTTCTTCCTGCGCATCCTCATATTCTTCTTCTTCTTCGACAATCTCTACATATTCTTCGATAAGTTTGCGAAGGTCGTCAAGTTCGGACGATGTAATTCCCTTGGCTTCAAGTTCTTCCCTGCTTAACGCGATGAAATCTTCAATAAAATCTATGCCATTATCAAGCAAGGTCTTGGCAATACGGGCGTCCACACCCGGCAGTTCACTGATGCGCGATATTTCATCGTCATAGGAATCAGTATCACCGAAAAGCTGGGAAACCGCGCGGCGGGATTCCGCTGCAATATCCATCTCGGAAAATTGAGTCTCCGTTTTTACGTCAATGTTCCAGTCAACAAGCCTGTTCGCCAGACGCACATTAAGCCCCTGTTTGCCGATCGCAAGCGAAAGCATTGAATCGCTTACAACGGCAAGAGCCTGATGTTTACCTTCGTCCAGTATTATAACATCACGCACTTCCGCAGGCGAAAGCGCGTTTTTAATAAAGCGCCGCGGATCAGGATCGTATTTAAGAATGTCGATCTTTTCGCCTTCAAGTTCCTTGATTACCGCCTGAATACGCACACCCTTTAAACCTACGCAAGCGCCTACAGGGTCAACGTCTTCACGGTTTGAATAAACCGCAAGCTTGGTACGGAACCCGGGTTCACGGACAATTTTATGAATTTCAACCGTCTTGTCATAAATTTCAGGAATTTCAAGCTCAAAAATGGCGCGTACAAATTCCGTGTGCGTCCTTGAAAGCACCACATGAAGTCCCGATGAATCTTTTTTTACCTCCGCAATAAGGGCTTTAATCCTGTCATTTACATGGTACGCTTCCCTGGGAGACTGGAATTTTTTAGGCAGAATACCTTCGATTTTTCCCAAGTCAACGTAAATAGCGCCGTTGCGTTCGCGTTGGTAATAACCTATTATTATCTCTCCTTCCTTATCCTTAAACTCGGAATAAAGACTGTCTTTTTGAATATCCCTGATAGTTTGGTGGGCTTTCTGTTTGGCGCTTTGTACGGCTATTCGGTCAAACTGTTTCGGGTCAATTTCCACAAGTATTTCATCGCCTATTTCGGCATCGGGATTTAATTCTCTGGCTTCGTCCAGGTCAATTTCGGTAATAGGATCGTAAACGCCGTCCTGTTCCACAATCTTTTTTTGAGCAAAAATGGATACTTCCAGATTTTCATCGTCAAATTTTACCACCGCGTTTTCCGCGTTACCGAAACGGTGTTTGTATGCGGCAATTAGCGTGTCTTCTATAGTCCGTAGTATCAGTTCTTCAGAGATTCCCCGATCCTGATGCAACTGGCGTATTGCCTGCGACATATCTGTTGCCAATTTATACCTCCTTAATAAAGAGTCTTGCCTACTGACTATTGATCTTCAGCAAGTTTTGCCTTTGCAATAATATCAAATTCAAGTCTGACGGCTCCGTTTTTCGTCTCTAAAACAATTCCTTTTTCATCCACAGTTTCCAAAATCCCCGCCGTCCAGTCTGAAATATCAGTACAGTAACACCGTACTCCCCTGCCCAAATAATAGGTAAATTCAACTCCGTCCTTTATAAGCCTGTTTATCCCGGGTGAAGACACTTCAATATAGATATCACTGCCCGGAAAAGCCAATTCCAGTCTAGGCGTAATTGCCCGGTGCGTCTTTGAACAGTCATCAGTGCCGATAGACGCGCCGTTGTAAATTACAACCTTGACATGGACGCTCCCGCGATGCCTTGAAACTGTCAATTCAACAAGCCGGAAGCCCAAACCTTTCAGAATCTCTTCCAACTGCGCCCGTAAAGAAGCAATTTCCTGTATTTCAGCATCTTTTGCGGTATACCGCATCATCATCCTTTTAAATATCAGGCTTTTTCAATAACAAGCCGGACATTATAAAAAAAAGGGCTTTTTTGAAGCCCTTTTTTAATGAAAAACCTTTATTAATTATATAGTACCGTTATTTTTAAAAAGTGTCAATAAATAATTGAATTTTTACGGAAAAAACGCTTCCCGGGCGATTGCGGCAGCTTCTTCAAACTCGCTGTGAAGCAAGTGTTCGGAAATTGCTCCAAGTTTTTCCCTGATTGCCTTGGTCCATGTTTTTTCCTTGACTTGTGCAAGAATTTCTTTGGCGGATTTCTTGTTAAACGATTCGCACGCCGCCTGAATCGCCTGTAATTTTTCTTTTAAAAATGCAAGATCATCTTCATTATTAACTTTAATGTCTTCCATAATTTCATCAGACGGTTTTAATTTATCTATAACATGACGAAGTGAAAGCAAAAATTCAGGAAGTCCATTTAAAATTAATTTGATATTTTGATCACGCCCCGCCTGCTCAAGTTCCATAGCTTTATTTGAAAGCTCTCCTTCGCCGATATTTGCAAGCGAACTTTTCATCGCATGTACATTGATAATGAACTTTAAAAGATCATCGGCTTCATTAAAGTTGTTTTTTAAAATATTTTCCAGAATGTCATACGCTTTTTCACCGTCACGCACAAAAAATTCGGCAAGCTGCGGATCAACTACAATATGGTGCCTGCCTGACGCGTATAAAGAATTTTTCTGTTTTCGCGCTTCATCAAGAACTTCCGCCGGCTGCTTGTCGCGTATCAGTTTGTTTAAAACGGCGTTTAACTGGCGGATATCAATCGGCTTGGAAATAAAATCATCAAAACCGTTGCTTAAGAACATTTCCGCCTGTCCTATAATGGCGTTTGCCGTTAATGCGACAATCGCGCCTTTATAATCAATACTGCGGATAATTTTTACGGTTTCTATGCCGTCCATTTTAGGCATCATGTGATCCATGAAAATAATGTCGTATTTTGCGCCGTCCCGTATTTTATCAATTGCCTCAAATCCGCTCATGGCTGTATCAATTGACAATCCGTAGGGAGCAAGAAGTCCGCGCGCCACGTACAGGTTTGCCTCAACGTCATCTACAATCAGAACCCTGCCGTAGGGCATAAAGTCCTGCTTTATCTGCATCTTCCTTATTCTTGTTACATTTTTAAGGTTTAATTTTTCAAAGTTATTTGCGAGTTCCTTTCCTATCGGGCTTTTGTCGGCGCATTCCTGAGGCAGTTTTACCACAAATACCGTTCCGGCGCCGGGAACGCTTTCTACGGTTATACTGCCGTTCATAAGTTGTACTAAGTTTCGCGTAATATTCATGCCAAGACCCGCGCCCTCTGTTCTCCGGTTGGCTTCCAGGTTAAACCTGCTGAATTTTTCTCCGAGTTTTTTTATTTCATCAGGCGTCATTCCCTGCCCTGTGTCGCTTACGCGGAAGACAAGCATTACTTTTGAATCATCATCAATAGGTTCCGTAAACAGCGACAGTTCAACATAGCCTTCGTTTGTATACTTAAACGCGTTGGAAAGCAGATTGTTCAAAATCTGCTTTATGCGTAATTCATCTCCCAGCAGGAATGTAGGTATATCCCCGCTTACATTCAGCTTGAATTCAATCGGCTTGCTTTCATAGCGGAGTATATTTAATTTAACAATATCGTGGACAAGGCTTGATATATCGTATTGAACGTTAACAGACTCAAGTTTTCCGGCTTCTATTTTGGAAAGGTCAAGGATGTCGTTGATAATACCGAGCAGCAAATCGCCGGAATTGTAAATTCTTTCAAGCCCTTCCCTGACTGCCAGCGGAAGAGAGCTGTTTTGAAGCTGAATTTCCGTTATACCCAAAATAGCGTTCATCGGAGTGCGGATTTCATGGCTCATTTTTGCAAGAAAATCGCTTTTTGCCCTGCTGCTTTCTTCCGCGATTTCGGCCCTGCGCATTTCCGCTATCATTGTATTCAGCTCTCTTAAATCTCTGACATATCCCGCGACAGCGTATACGCCCCTGTATTTGACGCGCACAAAAGAAACCTCTGTCGGTATCTGCTCATCGCTTAAATTCAGAAATACCCAGTCAAAATTACAGTAGCCTTCTTCAAACGCTTTATTAATATACCCTGAAATTTTATTTAATGATAATTCGCCGTCCGGCTGGTATTCAGGGAAAAATCTTTTTACATTATTAATAAATTCACTTTTATTTTCCAGTTCAAACAGCCTTACTATTTCCTCATTGCATTCAAGAATTTCAAGCGAGTTGTCAATCATTAAGCAGCTAAGAGGCGTACTGTCAAATAAAATCTGCGCGCATTCGTCAGTTTCGCGTATTTTTGTTATCATGGATTTCAGATCGCGCAAATCGCGCGAATACCCGCATACATTATAATCTTTTCTGTATTTAACCCGGACAAGGGTTATTTCACAAGGTATTAATTCGCCGTTTAATTTCCTGTGAAGCCATTCAAATTTCTGATAACCTTCATCAAACGTCTTTCTTATATAATTAAAGGCTTTTTCCATCGAAGGTTTTCCGTCCGGCTGGTATTCAGGAGAAAGTTTAAAAAATTTATCAATATATTCCTTTTTGCCTGATAATTGAAACAGATTTACAGCTTCCTGATTACAGTCAATAAGTTTCAGGTCCCTATCCCATAAATTAGCGCATAACGGCACTGCGTCAAGCAGAATTTGAGTCCGCTCTTCAGCCTTTTTTCTCGCCATAACAATTCTAAGCAGAATAGCGCTTAACCCGGCGGCAAAAATTAGCGCAAGTATTATCAGGAAGTACGCTATTTCTACTACGCTTTTGTAATAATTTTGCGAATAAGCCATTATTGCAAGGTACCAGCCGTTATCAAGACGCCTTATAAACAGGACAGCGGCGTTGCCGTTGTAATCCGTCGCTTTGCGTTCGGAAATATCTTTACCCTGCATTAACTCGTTTTGTATTGCTACACCGTCATTCATCATTTTTAATTGTCTGCCGATGTATGCGGGATTTGGATGCGCTATTACATTAAAATTCCCGTCCAGCAGGATTCCGTAACTGTCTTCTGTAACGGATGTGTCAACCGCATATTCGCTTATCCTGTCAAGCAATATATCAATACAGACTGTGCCAAGCGGTTTTCCGTTATTATCTAAAATACGGCGTACAAATGTAACGGAGATTGAATTTGAATATAAAACTATATACGGCTGTGTAACGCTTATTTTTCCGGCAGCTTCAACCGCCGCAGTATACCATAGAGTGCTTTTAGGTTCATAATCGTCAGGAGGAACCCAGCCAATTCCGTCGCAGAATTTTTCGTTAAAAATATCAAAAAAAGCGTAAATGCCGGTTGTGTATGACATCAGCCTTTCATCTTCAAGCATAAAACTTGTCGTATTAACAATAAATTCTTCTACCTGGTCATAATTGCCGCCGTTAAGAATCATACTGCGTACGGTTTCCGATACAACATTAAGTATTGTTTCGGATTCCAGTAGTTGAAAGTTAATTTTTTCCTGAGTAGTTTCTATCGCATCATTTACCTTGCTTAACAAGTGCCTGCGTTCTATACCCGCCATAAAGTTAAAACTTAAAAAAACCATCAGGGCAAACGCAAAAAATACGGAAATTACCTGTACATGAGTAATCAGCTTAACTAATTTTGTCAGTAATGAACGCACTATAAACCTGCTTTCACAGATTTAAACAGTTCTTTTGCTTCCAAAAAAGCCCTAACTATTCTAGGGTCATAATGAGTGCCTGCGCCTTCCATAATTATCTTTACCGCTTCTTCGTCTGAAAACGCTTTTTTATACGGACGTTCTGAAACAAGCGCGTCATAAGTGTCAACAATCGCCATTATGCGCCCCTGAAGCGGAATACTTTCTCCCTTTAATCCTCGCGGGTATCCCTTTCCGTCCCAGTGTTCATGGTGGCTGCTTGCAAAAAGCCACGCGTTACGCATAAAGTCCCCTTCGCCTGTCCTCTCAATAATTTTGTCTATTATCCGTTCCCCTTCCATAACGTGCGTTTTCATCAGTTCGTATTCTTCTTCGGTAAGTTTTCCGGGCTTGTTGATAATAAGGTCGGTAATGGAAATTTTTCCAAGATCGTGCATACGGGCGGAAGAAATAACTTTTTCCTCATCCCATTTGTTTATTTCATCTGAATATATGTCCCGCTCTTTCATGGTTTCGACCAATATTTTTATATACATTGACGTCCGTTCAATATGTCCGCCCGTTCCTTTGTCCCGGTTTTCCACCATATCCGCAAGCACTGAAATGATATTATTCTGAAGCTGATTAAGCTTATATGTCTTTTCGCGGATTATCCCGTCAATATCAAGATGTATCCTGATACGGTTTAAAAGCACAGCGGCGGAAAACGGTTTTGTAACAAAATCTACAGCTCCCATTTCCAGACCTCGGGCTTCCGCCTCCGTATCATTCCGCCCTGTAAGAAATATAACCGGTATTTCCGCCCATTTAGTTTCTTTTTTCAGTTTTTGCAGCGCGGTAAATCCATTCATCTCCGGCATCTCTATATCCAGAAGAATAAGATCGGGCGTTATTTTTTCCAGAAGAAAAAACATTTTTGCCGCAGACGGCATTGTCATCACGCTGTATTTATCTTCCAGAACCGTTTCCGCCATTGAGAGATTGGTATCACTGTCATCTATAATAAATATTGTCTTCAATATAGCCTCTCCATAATACAAAACCTACCGAAAATTCTATTATAAATATAAACATAATGTCAAGAAAAACCTGTTTTGGCATGATAATTTATATATTTACTGGCATATTACTTAATATTATGATAAGTATAAATGAATAAATTCCGATTATTTTTATTTTAAAGAGGTTATTATGCCAATAAAGATACCAAAAGCTCTGCCGGCTTATGACGCTTTATCCCGTGAAAGGGTTTTTGTAATCACAGAAGACCGCGCCGAACATCAGGATATAAGGCCTTTGCGCGTGGGCATAGTCAATCTTATGCCGACCACCATTGATACTGAAATTCAACTGCTGCGCCTGCTGGGAAACAGCCCTTTACAGGTTGACCTTACATTTTTAAAGATGAGCAGTCATATATCCAAGAACGCGCCGCCCGGACATCTTGAAAAATTTTATACCAGCGCGGAAGAAATTATCCGCATAAAATCGCGTTTTGACGGGCTGATTATTACAGGCGCGCCTGTTGAAACCCTCCCATTTGAAGAAGTTGACTATTGGGATGAGCTTGTAAAAATAATCGATTATTCGGAAAAAAATGTTTTTTCCGTTATGCACATCTGCTGGGGAGCGCAGGCAGGACTGTACCGCCGCTATAAAATCCCAAAAAAACCGCTTGAAAAAAAACTGTTCGGCATTTTTCCCCATGCCGTAAATGAGCAGTACCATTCGCTCTTCCGCGGGTTTGACGATGAATTCCTTGCTCCGCAGTCAAGACACACTACCTGCGACCGCGGCGCCATCGCGGCGGATCCGCGCCTTACAATTCAGTCGGAAACTTCAGAAACCGGAATTTTCATCGCTACCGCGCGCGAAGGCAGGGAAATTTATGTTACAGGACACCTTGAATATGATCCGCTCACGCTTGACCGCGAATACCGCCGCGATGTTTCAAAAGGGCTTTCTATCGAAATTCCGAAAAATTACTATCCTGACGACGACCCGTCTAAAACGCCCGTTGTCCGCTGGCGCGCCCACGCGAATTTATTTTTTGACAACTGGCTTAACTATGTGTATCAGGAAACTCCTTTTAATCTGGACGAGCTTGAGTAATCTGTCGGTAAGGCGGAGTATAATCTGCAATTTATACCATTTTCAATTTTGGATAACTTTCCATTCTGTACCCATAATCAATTGTACATCATAAATGATGTATTAACAAGAAAATTTAGTAAGAATCGACTGTCTGCCAGTAGTTTGTAATATCTAATACTGTACAAATGTCCTCTCGCCAAGCCGCAAAGGTTGTTGTCCAAAGAATTTTATTTATACAAGGTATAATGTATTTAAAACAATAATAATGCAGAATTTAAATTTTATTTTTTTTCCTTTCCTTTTTCAATTTATTTACTTAAATTTATATATGGTAATTTCTATAAATTTCAGTTTTTAGAGATTATCCGATGAATATTTAAGGATACGCAACGGTGTCCGGCACCATGTGTGCCGGTTATCTTCCTTGTCTTTTAAAGAAGGATTTGATTTATGAAAATTAAAGTCGTCTTTACAATGCTGGTATTTTGTATAAATTTGATGTTCTTTATTTATGCACCCGGCGCTCAAAATATTAAATTTAACAAGCTTTCTTCAAAAACATTTACCTTATATTGCGTAGATTATATGACATTGTTTGATGAACCTAATAAAAATGCTGCCGAGATATTTGCTTCGCTGCCATTACATGTAATTGTCGGACAAACAGAAGCAAAGTACGGAATAAATATTGATACAAAGTTATTCTCTAATAACGCAAATAACGCTTCACGAATTAATAGTTATATTTTAACAGTTAGAAATTATTTTGTTGAATATGAAACAGAAGAAAGTCAGAGAGTATCAGTCAGTTTCAGCAGATTACGTCAGAATGAATTGACTGTAGAAGTTAACCTGAGAATTATGGAAAACGATAAAGTAGTTTCCAGAACTTCGTTTACTACCGAAATACCATATTAAAAACAAAGGCAAATTACAATTTATTATTTTCCAAAACTTCTGTTTTTGGAAAATCTTAAACTCATATTACGCACATGAACATATAACGACAGACCAACGGACAGCAACCTTCACAAAATACGCCGTAATCCGGTATAATGTTTATCGGGGGTAATACATGATATACAGGGAATACGGACAGACAGGGAAAAAGGTTTCTCTCCTCGGTTTCGGAGGAATGAGATTTAATAATGTCGATAATCACGATGAATGCGTCCGGTTGATGGTTGCCGCCGCGGAAGGAGGAGTAAATTATTTTGACACCGCTCCCGGGTATTTTGAAACAAGGAGCGAAACTGTTTTCGGCAAGGGTTTTGCGGAACTTCGCAGGCGGGGCTTGCCGTTTTTTTCGGCGACAAAAACATTCCAGTCTTCAGAAAGCGGCATTCGCAAAGAAATCGAAGCCCAGCTAAAGCGCCTTAATATTTCCGCAATAGATTTTTACCATATATGGTGTATAACAAGCCTCAATAATTGGGAAAACCGCAAAAAAGACGGTATCCTTAAAACTTTCAGAAAATTAAAAGAAGAGGGGCTTATAAAACACATTTGTATATCCAGCCACCTTATTAAGAACGAGATAAAAGAACTTTTGATGGAGGGGGTTTTTGAAGGCGTGCTATTCGGCTATTCGGCTTACAATTTTAAAACAAGGCAGGAAGCGTTTGACGCGATAAGAGAAAAAAAACTCGGCGCTGTCGTAATGAATCCGCTTGGCGGAGGAGTAATCCCCCAACATCCCGAACTGTTTGATTTCCTAAGGCGCGGCGGCGAAAGCACGGTTGCCTCGGCGCTGCATTTCCTTTGGGATCACGCGGAAATTACAAATACCCTTGTAGGCATTGATACTATGGAACACCTGGAAGAAGCGCTGCAGGCAATGGAAAATTATAAACCGCGCACGCAAAAAGAACTTGAGGAAGTTAAAACTAAAGCCTCCGCTTCTTTTGAAGGCATCTGCACCGGCTGCGCATACTGCGACAACTGTCCGCAGGGGATACCTATTCCCAAATATATGGACGCATATAACCAGAAAATTCTTGACAGGAAATCAAAAGACCCGATTAGCGAAAGACTCCAGTGGCACTGGAATCTGGACAGGGCAGGCGCGGGAAAATGTTCATCCTGCGGTCAGTGTGAAGAAGCCTGTACGCAGCACATAAATATTATAGAACGGTTAAAAGAAATTGCAGGATAAGATTGATATGAGAAAGAATCTTTTCGAATCTTTCACAAATTGTTCAGCTTTCTTTGCCTTTCTTCTTGGCTTTCTTTAATTCGCGCTTTTCCTTAAGAGTTTTCTGGGGCGCTTTTTTTTCTTCTTTTTTATGCAGAATATGCTCGGCCATAATATCCTCCCTTTGGACTTTACATATTTAATAAAATAGTATATTAATTAAAATATGTCTATAGAGCCTTTTCCAAAACTCGTTTAGTTTTGAAAAATCCTCTATACTTTCTTTAAAAAGAAATAAACGGAGGAAATAATGACAGTAACGGAAGCAGTTACATTGCTGGATGGGCATTTTTTTACGGGAGAGGGAAAAGCGAGCCTGGAAGTAGCCTCCGCGTGCGGGGCGGACTTAATGAGCGATGTAATGGCTTTTGTTAAAGACAGGGTATTGCTTCTTACAGGTCTTGTAAATGCGCAGGTAATCCGCACAGCCGAACTTTTGGACATTCATGCGGTAATTTTTGTACGCGGAAAAGCGCCCGGACGCGACATGATCGAAATGGCTGATGAAGCAGACATTATCCTTGCCGGAACCAAATTACCGATGTTCCTGGCCTGCGGAAAACTTTACGAAGCGGGTTTAAGGACAGGCGGAACCAGAGCCATTTAAGAAACATCGCCGAATAAATTGGCGGCTTCTTCTTTTACCTGTTTTATAAAAGGTTCATAATTGTTTTTTAATATATTCATATGCTGATTATAAAATGTGATAAATTCAGGGTCCTGTAACGGATCAATACGAACTTCCCTGCCAAGCCTGCGGGAAAGCTCTTCTTCTTTATAGCGAAGTTTTGGAGCGTACTGCTGGCGGATTGCCTGTTCATACTGAGACGATTCCTGCAAATAACGGGAAAGCACCTGGGTTAGCTGCTGTAATAATACGTTGAATTTTTTATTATTAATAATGGTCTGAAGTCCCTTCCCTGCCAATTCGATCCGTTTTTCATCTTCTTTGACGGCAGGCAGGTTAATATGGGTAATTAATACATCAAAAATCCCCTGTTTCAGGTTTTCCTGCTGCTCAGAATGCGTATTCTTAATTTCTTCAGCCAAATCAAACTCTCCGGCAAGAAAAGCATTTGCCATTTTTTTGCCGCGCTGTTTTGCCTCAAACTGATCAACGTTGAATCTGTCGCCTTTTACGTTTTCAGTTCTTTCAAGCGCAATTTCCAAAGCCGTTTTGATTATCCCCATTGTGCTATTTCCTTCCTTATTATAAAATATTGTTGAAAAGCAAATTAATCAATAACCCGGACGCAGCAAAAAAGGGTTATTGTTTTTAAGGCTTTATTCACGGGGGCTGAAATATGGAGTGGAGAGCAAGTCATATTCTTGTAAAAGACCGTTCGTCTGCCGATGATTTGTTAAAACGGGTTAAACAGGGCGCGCAGTTTGAATCGCTGGCGCGGGAATTTTCCACTTGTCCGTCAAAATCATCGGGAGGGGATTTAGGCTGGTTTGGGTCCGGTAAAATGGTCGCGGAATTTGAAAGCGCCGTTAAGCGCCTGTCTCCCGGTTCCGTAAGTAACGTTGTACAGACGCAGTTCGGTTATCATATCATAAAATGTACGGGACGAAGAGATTGAACACAGATGTAAGTTATGGAAGATAAAACGGATTTTAAATCGCTAATTCGCCTGGATTCGGAATTAAATCGAATTCAGGATTTTGATTTACTGCTTGAAAGAATACTTCTGGAAGCAAGAAAAGTAGTTAACGCGGACGCCGGCTCAATTTATATAACAACGCCGGATGAAGACAAAGACGACGGAACGGAAAAACTTGCGATAAAGTACTCACAAAATGACACAATGCAAAAAATCATTCCGCTTGGGCAAAAAATGGTATATTCTATTTTTTCAGTCCCCATAAATGAAAAATCAATCTCAGGCTATTGCGCATTAAAAAGAACATCGATCAATGTGCCGGATATGTACAATATTCCGCCTGAAGCTCCCTATTCGTTTAATTCGTCCTTTGACATTATCACAGGGTACAAAACCGTTTCCACCCTTACAATTCCCCTGATTTCAGGTGAAAAAAAATTGATGGGCGTCATACAGGTTATAAATTCAAAGGACAGCGCAGGAAACATAGTCCCTTTTACGCAGGATCATGAAATCCTTCTTACCCATTTTGCAAATAACGCGTCCATGGTTTTACAGCGGGCATTTATCACGCGGACGATGATTCTGCGCCTTATAAAGATGGCGGAGCTGCGCGATCCAAAAGAAACAGGCACTCATGTAAACCGCGTCGCAGGCTACGCGGTGGAAATTTACGACCGGTGGTCTTTTCACCGCAAAATATACGCGGAAGAAAAAGACAAATACCGTGACAATTTAAAAATCAGCGCAATGCTGCACGATGTCGGCAAGGTGGCTATCTCGGACGCAATTCTGAAAAAACCGGCGCGTTTTACGCCTGAAGAGTATAAAATAATGCAGAACCACACTTTGTACGGCGCAAACCTTTTTGCCGATACGGATTCTCCCGTAGATATTCTTTCAATGGAAATCGCGCTGACCCATCATGAAAATTGGGACGGCACAGGTTATCCCGGCTGGATAAATCCATTCACCGGAAACGTAGAAAGAACGGATAATAACGGCAATGTATTGGGAAAGAAAGCGGAAGAAATTCCGCTGGGAGGCAGGATTGTCGCAATAGCCGATGTATATGACGCCCTTTGTTCAAAACGCGCATACAAGGAACCCTGGGGGGAAAAAGAAGTGTTTCAGGAAATGAAAAATCTTTCAGGCGTTAAATTTGATCCTGAACTAATTGAAATTTTCTTTGAAATTCTTCCAAGCATAAAACATACGCAGGAAAAGTATCCCGAAAAAGAATAAAACAGCGTTATTCGCCATGAGTTTTAATGCTCTTTGTAAGAATCCTGTCCAGGCTGTCTGCAAAAGTTTTTAATTCTTTTTTACCGTAACCCGCTTTCCGCTCAACACCCAGCCCGTTTTCGGCAAGCGCTACGGTAAAATTACGGAGAGAAAGCGCTTCGTTTATGCTGCCTCGGGTAAAAACACGGCCCCGGTCGTCAAGCGCGGACGCTCCTTTTTCAACAAGCCGCTTTGCGAGAGGAACATCCCTTGTTATTACTATATCGCCTTCCTGCGACAATTCCACAATGCGGTCGTCTGCGGAATTTTCCCTGTTGGGGCAGATTTCCATTTCCGCTTCTCCCGCGTCGGGAATGAGTCGGTTAGCTGCAAATATTACGCGCAGCTTCAGCTTTGCCGCCCTTCGTACCGTAAGATCCCTTGCCGCTTTCGGGCAGGAATCGGCGTCTACAAGAATTTTCATTTTTTAAACAGCGGCAGTAATTGCGGCAAAGAGGGAAAAATTTCCTTTTAAGGTTACAGACTCATCGCCGGCCGGAATAAAAAACGATTCGCCTTTTTTAATTTCCGCACCGCCCGCGGAAAGCTCTCCTTCCGTAACAATGCAAATGGCAGGTCCTTTTGCCGGAAAAACATTTTCTCCGCTTGTGCGCATAAGAGCCAGTGTAAATTCACTGCACGGCGTTTGATAACAAAACCACGAAGAAGAATCAGGCGTTTTTATTTCAGGTCTATACGGCTTATAATTTAAAATACTCATTAACTGGGGAATATCTATATATTTCGGAGTAAGCCCGCTGCGCAGCACATTATCAGAAGCGGCCATTAATTCCACCCCAAAACCTTTTGAATAAGAGTGAAGTATTCCGGGCGGCACGTAAATTGCCTCGCCCGGTTTCAGAGTCATAAGATTGAGGTAAAGAGGAGATAAAACCGCCGGATCCCCCGGGTACTGGGAAGCGAATTCTTTGACAAGGTTCCATTGTTCATTAGATATTATTCCATTAGCCTCAAAATTTTCTTTTTCAAGAATCAGGTTGTTAATATATTCGCGTTCCAGGTCTGACATATTAAAAAGGATACGGAAGAAAACCGCCGGTAAGTCCGTATTAACAGCCTTTATCAGGGGATTAATAATTTCTTTTAACTGCGGAAACATTAATATAAAACTTTCAAGCGATTTTTTTATTTGTTCATAGTCCCTTAAACCTGCCAAAAGAGTAAAAGGTGAAAGAGCGCAGAGAATTTCAGGCTTGTGGTTGGCGTCTTTATAATTACGTCTTGGGGCGTTTAACGCAAGTCCTGCTTCTTCTTCCTGCCTGTAACCTTCAACCGCCTGCTCTTTGTTGGGGTGAGCCTGAATTGAAAGCTGCTTTTCCACAGCGATTAATTTAAAAAGGAAAGGAAGTTCTCCTGATATCTCGTTAAGGTATTTTATATTTGATTTTGATTCGTTTAAGTCAGGTTCTATTTGTGAAGGAGCGCCGCCGTGAGTCCCCATCCACATTTCCGCATAGGGTATTTTTTTGTAGTTTTTCATACCCAGAAATTGGGGAATTAAATGAGAAGAACCCCATTCATAATTCTTAATTTGATTATCAAGTTTGTATATTTTGGTCATCGCCGCCGTTTCCAAACATATGATCCAGTTTTGCAATAAGTTTCATTGTCCGTTCAGCCACTTCTACAGATTCATTTTCAAGCTGTCGTTTCATCTTGTTAATTTCATCACATAACAAAAAACCCGTTAAAATGGCAATGTTAAGAGGTTCTTTTATGCCGGAAATATTTTGGGTGTTCTCAACCGCCGCCCGGTATTGGGACAATACTTTTTGCAGATAAGCTTCGTCTTCATCGACGGTTATTGAAAATGCAGTTCCAAGAATGTCAAAACCAAAATCATTGGTCATTAAAAAATATCCAGCTCCCCGGGAGTTTCCTCATCCTTTTGTTCCGGTTTGATTTCCGAAGAAGGCGCGCCGTTCAAAGGACCTGTAGCTTTAACGGTTTCTTTTTCAGGAATTTCAAAAAATATTTCTTTAGAAACAGGCGGCTCTGCGCTTGCTTCGGGAGATTTCTCGCGCGTTTTAACCGCCGTTTTTTTTTGCGGCGCATCCTTCAGGCTTTTTTCAAACGCTTCTTCAAACTGACTGAGCCTGTCCAACGCGGCGATAATTCCGTCCTCTATGCGTCCCTGATCTTCCTTGAAACGCATTATAAGCACTTCAAGCTCATCAATACGTTTTTGGTTAGCGTCAAGTTTTGCCTGCAAGCCCGCTCTTTCAGAAATAAGAGAAGCGTTTTCAACGGCTATCTTTTGAGCATATTCAATAGCTCTGGCGACTCTTGTTTCCAAAAGCTGGACTTGTTCAAGACTGATCATTATCTATGCTCCCAGCGTTGTCCTGGCTTTTTCAACAACAGCCTTAAAAGCCGCGTTGTCCTCCGTTGCAAGCCACGCCAACGCCTTGCGGTCTATAATTACGCCCGCTTTATCAAGACCGGCGATCAGGCGTGAATAGGAAATGCCATGTTCCCTGCACGCGGCATTAATCCTGATAATCCACAAGCGGCGGAAATCGCCCTTTCTGTCCTTCCTGTCGCGGTAAGCGTAAGACAGGGATTTTGCGAGCGCGTCTTTGGCGGTTTTATAGTTTGTATGCCGCCTTCCCCAGTAACCCTTTGTCTGTTTTAAAATTTTTTTGCGATGGTTTTTTCTTTTAGAACCGTCTATTGCTCTTGACATAATTTCCCTCTTTAATTCCCTTAATGATAAGGCAGGAGTTTTTTTCTGATAACAGGCACGTTATCTTCCGACAGGATACCCGCGTGACGCAGCCCCCGTTTCCGTTTGGATGATTTTTTAGTAAGAATATGGCGCAGATTCTGTTTTTTATATTTTACCTTGCCTGAACCGGTAAAAGAAAAACGCTTAGCCGCGCTCTTTTTTGTCTTCATCTTGGGCATTTTTTACCTCTCATAAAATACTGATCATAACGATCAGTCTATTTTTTAGGTTTTGGTCCCAGAAGCATGGACATAAACCTGCCTTCCATTAAAGGCGGCTTATCCATAACGTACTCTCCCTCAATCCGCGAAAGTACGTCCTTCATAACGTCAAAACCAAGTTCCGTATGGGCAAGTTCGCGTCCGCGGAAACGGATCGTTACTTTAACCTTGTTGCCATCGGATAAAAATTCCTTTATATGTTTCGATTTGAAATCAAGATCGTGGTCGTCAATCTTGGGCTGCATCCGGATTTCTTTAAGTTTAAGAAGCTTCTGTTTTTTCTTGGAATCCCGAATCCTCTTTTCATTTTCAAATCTGAACTTTCCGTAATCTAAAATCTTAACCACAGGAGGAACAGCCTGCGGCGCTATTTCTACAAGGTCAAGTCCCGTTTCCTTCGCTATTTCCATAGCTTCGGAAACCGGCATTATTCCCTGATCTCCGTCTTCTCTGATCAGACGGACCTCGCGCGCCCGAATCTGCTCGTTTATGCGTAAATCTTTCTCTGCCAACTGGCCTCCTTTTATGACTGATTTTAGCAAACTTTAACATTCTTTGTCTAGTCATTCTATCATAGTGCCAATTCCCTCATCCGTGAATAATTCGAAAAGAATAGCGTGGGGTATGCATCCGTTGATAATATAGGCTTTTCTAACCCCTCCGTCCAGAGCCATAGCGCAGCAATCCGCCTTGGGGATCATACCCTTGCTTAAGATTCCTTCTTTTTTTAGTTCGTCAAGCTGCTGTCTTGTTACGGATTTTAAAAGCGTAGTTTCGTCATTTATATCGCGGAGAATGCCCTTTACATCGGTCATAAGCACCAGTTTTTCAGCTTTTAACGCGGCGGCTATTTGAGCGGCGGCAATATCTGCGTTTATATTGAGAGCTTTCCCCTCGTCAGCTCCGGTTCCGTAAGCCACCGATGAAATAACGGGAATTATACCGGATTCCAAAATCGAATTTAACATTGATACGTCAACCTGTTCAATTTCTCCGACCAGGCCTAAATCATTTTCGCCCTTTATCCGGCGGGCTTTTAGCATACTTCCGTCAATTCCGCAAAGTCCGATTGCCTTGCCTCCGGTTTTCTCTATCAGGGCGGTAATTTCCTTGTTCACCTTGCCGCATAAAACCATTTGTACAATATCCATGGTTTCTTCATCCGTGTATCTGAGTCCGTTAATGAAGCGGCTTTCCTTGCCTGTTTTTTTTAACATTGTTTCAATTTCTGGGCCGCCGCCGTGAACGAGCACTGTGCGTATTCCTACGCAGGATATAAGTATTATGTCCTCGATTACCGCTTTTTTCAGGCTTTCACCTTGCATGGCGTTTCCGCCGTATTTAACGACAATTGTTTTATTTTGATAACTTTGAATATAAGGAAGAGCATGAATAAGTATTCCGGCTCTTGCTTCGTTTGAAAATTCCTGCTCTTTCATGAACGGTAGTCTCCGTTTATTTTAACATAGTCATAGGTAAGGTCGCATCCCCAGACGGAAGCTTTGCCGTTACCTTCTCTCAGTCTTATAAAAATTTCAATTTCTTCTTCCGATAAAACAAGCTTTGCCTTATCTTCGGAAAAATCAACAGCTTCTCCGTTCTTGCACACCTGCACCGAGTCTGTTTTGCCCATAAAGCTTACGTCCGTTTGTTCAGGCAAAAAGCCCGCGCCCGAGTATCCCATTGCGCATAACACTCTGCCCCAATTGGCGTCCGCTCCGAAGCAGGCGGCTTTAACAAGGTTTGATGACGCGACTGATCTTGCCAGTATTTCAGCCGCTTCTTCGCTTGCGGCTCCGTCTACAGTTACGGTTACAAGTTTTGTCGCGCCTTCTCCATCACGCGCCATTTTTCTTGTAAGATCGACACACACTTTCTCAAGCGCGGCGCAGAAAATTTCATAATCCGCGCCTTCGTCCGCAATAATTTTATTTGCGGCTTCGCCGTTTGCCATTATGACAACCATGTCATTGGTGGAAGTATCACCGTCCACTGTCAGACGGTTAAAAGAACGTTTAACAGCGCGGTGAAGGCTTGAATTCAAGACTGAAGGATGTACCGCTGCATCGGTTGTAATAAAGGCAAGCATTGTCGCCATGTCGGGATGTATCATTCCGGAACCTTTTGTCATAGCTCCGATTCGCACCTTTTTACCGTCAATTTCCGTTTCCACCGCGATTTCCTTTTTTCTTGTATCCGTTGTCATAATGGCTTCAAGAGCGTCCGCGTGTCCCTGTTCATCGCCGCGAAGGCTTGCCTTTAAAGCGTCAATATTTTTTTCTATCACGTTAACCGGAAGCGGAACGCCGATAACTCCGGTGGACGCTACGGCGACATCAGCCGTGTCAATTTGTAAAACGCCGGCTGCAAGCCGGGCCATGCGCCGCGCCGCGGCAAGACCTTCCTGCCCCGTACACGCGTTGGCGTTCCCTGAATTGGCTATAATGGCGCGTAACTTTCCGTTTGAAATATTCTCCTGACTGACAATTACGCTTGCGGCTTTAACTTTGTTTTGGGTAAACATCGCCGCCGCCGCGCAGACGCTTTTTGAATAAATGAGAGCCAAATCTTTTTTTTGCGAGGCAGGTTTTATGCCGCACCTTATGCCTCCCGCCAAAAAACCCCTCGGCGCGCAAACTCCGCCTGAAATTTCCGTACACATTTACTATATTACTCCTGAGCCTTTTCCAAAACTCGGTTAGTTTTGAAAAAGGCTTTAGAAAAACTGTCCAAAAAGCCAGTTTTTCCTTTAAATCTAAAGTAGATTTTCCAAAAACTGAAGTTTTGGAAAATCCTCTTCAAAAAAGAGCCGGTATCATTTCAAGACCGGATTTTTCATCAAAACCAAATAAAATGTTCATGTTTTGAATCGCCTGCCCTGCGGCTCCCTTTACCATATTGTCAATTGCGCTCACAACAATCAGGGTTGATCCGTTCAAATCCATATGTACGGAAATATCGCAGTAGTTGGACTGCCGCACACGGTTCGTAGCCGACGTAAACCCGGAAGGCAGGATTCGCACAAAGGGTTCGTCCCTGTAATAATCGGCGTAAAGTTCCCTGATACATTCGGTCTTTTCTTCAATTTCTTTTGAAGGGGGCATTGCAGCATCAACCGGTGTTATGCGCCATTTTTCAGAAAGGGGAATATATATCGTGCTCAGGATACCTCTGTTCAACGGCGCAAGGTGCGGAGTAAAAATCAACTGCGGAGCGGGATTATTTCCGGCAGCCGCCATTGCGGACAAGTTACGCGCAATTTCGGGCGAATGCCTGTGGGACCCAACCTTGTAAGCAGAAACGGAATCGGCGCATTCGGGGTAGTGAAATGAGCGGGACGGCTCTCTGCCGCCGCCTGAAATGCCTGTAACCGCGTCTACGATAACGGGTAATTCCTTTTGATTCAACCCCTTTACCAGAGCCGGGAACGCGCCCAAAGAACCGCCTGTAGGATAACAGCCGGGATTGCCTATAATGACAGGCCCCTTTGCTGCAAGGTTTTTTATTTTCTGCCTGTTTAGTTCAACAAGACCGTAAACCGAGTTTTTATGTAATTCAGGATATTTATAGTTTTTACCGTACCACGCGGTGTAGACCTGTTCGTCATCATCAAAGCGAAAATCCGCCGAAAAATCAATAAAATGAATTTTCTTTTCCATACAGGAAGCGGCAAACGGCTCCCCTACTCCGTGGGGAAGAGCCGAAAAAACCACGTCGGAGGAGGCAATAACTTCCTCCGCTTTCACAAGCGAACCCGAGATTCTGCTTAAAAAGTTGGGATAAATGTTCTCTATTTTGTCCCCTTCATAGCTGACTGAGGAAAGTTTTAAGTTTTTTATTTCAGGATGCCCCGAAAGGAGCCTTACCAATTCTGCGCCGGCATAGCCTGTAGCGCCTATAATTCCGGCTGTCATGCTGTTATTATGCAATATTATCAATATATTGGTAAAGTGTAACAGTGGACATAGGCGTTTGTTATAATTATACTTCTATAATATGACAATATTTTGTAAAAAACTGCGCATATCGGCTGCGTTGTTAACATTTATTTTTTCCGCATGCGCATCAACAGTGAACATCAGCAATGATCTTTCCCCTGCGGAACTGGTACAGCGAGCGCAGGAAGCCACTGACAAGAACAGGTACAATATAGCTTTGCAGTACTATGAGGCGCTGTACGAACGTAACAGTGAAAATATTGACCTTGTTATAACATCCGAATATGAAATCGCCTTTATTCATTATAAACAGAAAAAATACAATCAGGCGCGCGAAGAACTTACAGCTTTATTAAAATACTACAATACTCCCGATGAGGAACTGCTGCCCCAGCAATTTAAAATACTGGCGCAGATTGTTATTAAAAGTATTGATGAAAAAAGCAGTTCAAAGAGTAAAAAGAAAAAACAACTAAGCCTTTTCTAAAAGGCGGTGTACCGTTAAGGCAGGCAGTTTTTGAAAAAGGCAACGGAAAATCATCACTTTTTATTTCATCTTATGTTTTAAGTATTATTTACTTGACAAGGAAAGAAATGTGTATAAAATGATAATGTATTACACATTAGGGGGTAAATTCTTTTGAGAACAAATGTAGAATTGGATGACGTTTTGGTAAAAAAAGCCATGAAAATAACAAAAATTTCTACAAAAAAAGCTCTAATTAATAAAGCCCTGGAAGAATTAATAAAATCAAACAGCCGTAAGGGGATGTTGGAATATATTGATTCAAGCGTTTGGGAAGGCAGCTTAATAGAAATGCGCATAATGAGATGAGCATAATAGTTGATACCGGTGTCTGGATAGACAGTTTTAATCCTAAAATAAAAACACCTGAAAAAGAAGCATTGATACAAATGATTCAAAATGATAATCCCATATATTTGTGTCCTGTAATTTACCAGGAAATATTACAGGGTATAAAGGAAGATAAAATATTTGAACGGATAAAATTTATTTTGCAACAATACAGAATGATAGATATAAATTTATTGTATGTAACAAATCACGCAATTGATTTATACAGGCATTTGCGAAAAAAGGGAATAACAATAAGAAAATCAATTGATTGTTTGATTGCGTCATACGCGATCCTGACTAATATGTATCTATTACACAATGACAATGATTTTACACAAATAGCCAGTGAAAGCAAATTAAAAATATTCAAAGTTGATAAATCAACATAAAGCTGACTTGTCTGTTATTTGGCATAACGCCGTTGATTTTTAAACGCTTTTTCCCAAGAGCGCTGATGATTTTTGCCGGACTTTTGATGTAAAATATGCGCTTTTTATCGTTTTTTAGAGGAATTCCGATTAAATTTAAAGAAATTCCATTGTTTTTACTATTTGCTTTTTGCACCGTATCCGCAGCGTACCCGCTGACAGCGGATACGCCGGAAAAGCCAACGGCAAACGCTAAGCGTTACCAATTCCTTTCACAGACAGTCCATTTCCAGCCGCTGGGCAGAGAGGTGGACGCAGTAATGGTAAGCTCAACATCATTTTGCGTATAAAGCAAATAATTCCAACCTTTCTTAAAGTCCATATTAAATGTAGTAGGATAACTGTAACCTCCTCCATCAAAATCCTGCCTAGGATTATAACCCCTTACAGTAACGTCTTTGGTCGCATACACAAGATACCCATAACCATAGGTACTATAACCAGTATAATCACCAAAACGAAATTCTATATAATACTTACTGTCTGATGTAGCTAGGATAAAAAGTTCATGCAACCCTGTATCAGCGGGAATTTTCGTAAGTTCTTCGTACACACCAGTACCAGCCCACCTAGGTGTGCCAAGACTTATTGTTACATTGCCGTCTCTTACTGTTACGCTTGCCGGCGGTTTAACTGCCCAAAAAAGCTGTCCGGTTTCCCAATCATCATCATCATCAAACTTACGCCAACTAAAGTCGGTTCGTGATTTCGCGTCTGTCATATTTGTTATGCTGTCTGTATCATAATATACCGGCAATGTAGTTGTAAAAATTTCATCACTGAGACTAGGGGGTAAGTTTATTCCGATAAGTCTGATTTCAAAATTACTGATAATCGCCAGTACCTCACCGTTCGAAGCGCTTGCCGGAACCGGAACACCATTGACTAAATCAAGCTGAATAACATAGCCATCATTAGGTTGTTTCCTGACGAAAACCTCAAAAGTTTTCTCGAATGTACCGGAAAGCCGAGCTTCCTCTGAAACACTCTCAAGCCATTGATATTCACTCCAATCTTCAGGATGGGCTGAAAACGAAAGACCGAACCTTTCTAAAGTTTTATTAGTTGTTCCGCTTATCTTAAATGTATATGTATCGCCTAATTTCGGTCTAACGCCTGTTATTTCGGATAATACTATAGAGGAAATCCATTCTTCTTGATCTTCACCACTACCCCACCTGTTAGCAGTTAAATTAATGCTTTTGGGTTCGACTGTTTTTGGCGTCAAACTTACCGGCGCTTGTAAAGTTTCGCCATCATCTGTTTTTATTTCTCCTGTCATTGCTGTCATGGCGGATACGCCTGATCTTACTTCTATGGTTACGAAAAGATCAGTTCCTCCACTTAACTTTAATGTAGCTCCGTTGACTTCAAGTACTGTTCCGCTGCTTGTTTTGGTTTCTCCTGATGCTTTTACAATGATTGTAAGGGTGTAACTGTCGCCGTATTTCGGGGTATACGCCGCTCTAACACTTCTGGGAGCATCAAAGGATAATATGTAACGATTAACGTCATCCTCGCTTTCAAATACCTTTGTTGTTAAGCCGGCGCTTACAACGCCGCTTGCATTTGTCGAGCCGTTACCGCACCCTATAACTGTCATTCCAAAAACCAGCGCAATTGCTGGAATTGCCAATAAGATTTTCAAGTTCTTCATAAAGAACTCCTTGTTATCCCATAATTAACCGTCCGCAAGGAGGTCAATCATGGTTGATTAACCACCCTAAAGGGCGGATGTATAAAAACCGCGTTTTTTGACAGCGCGGCGTTTTGCTAAAAATAACGGAAATATATAACAACCTTTTTTCTCCGCTTACGTTGAGTAAAGGATTGTTGTTTATTTTAGGATAATAAACCTTATAGGTTGACATTTCATAAAATAATACACCGTATAGGTTTATTTGACAATAAAAAATGCACAAATTACGTTTATTTTCTTAAAATTATACGAAATATTAAACTTTTCACTTTGTTTTCTACCATATTATTGTGTCTAAACTTAATTAATGGATATAAAAGCTGTTTTCGGAGAAAATCTAAAGTTATACAGAAAGGCAAAAAAATTATCTCAGGAACAACTGTCTGAAAAGGTAGGTATATCTGTCAAACATTTAAGCGCCATCGAAAGAGGGTTGAATTTTGTTTCTGCCGATTTACTGGAAAAACTCGCGGTCTCTGTTGAAATTCCCGTTTTTTACTTTTTTGTTAATGAAAAAGAAATCTTTTGCAATGATGTTATGCTGAATACAATAAGCGGAATTATTGAGAAAAATATGATAAAAACAATTGAAGATATAAAATATGACATACGTCAAAATAATCGTTAATTTTCACAGCAAATTTTGCGTATTACTTTACCTATTTATACGCAGGCAGCCATTGTTTGTGCGCTTCGAGAAGTTCATCTACCATTGACCTGATGTCATCAAGTGAAAGTTCAGCAGCGGTATGAGGCTCAAGCATTGCGGCGTGATAGATATGTTCTTTTTTCTTTGCAACAGCGGCTTCTATAGCAATTAAATGTACGTTGATGTGCGTCATGTTCATAGCCGCAAGCTGTACGGGAAGCTTTCCCGCATGGCAGGCTTTTATTCCGCTGCCGTCAACAAGACAGGGGACTTCCACGCAGGCTTCGTCAGGCAGATTTTCTATGCTTCCTCCGGTGTTCAATACATTACCGCCTATTTTATACGCGTTATTCGTAACTATGGATTCCATTATGTAAGACGCATATTCATGCGACCTTGTATGCTCAAGAGTATCGGTCTTAACAAGGTTTTCGTATTCTGCCTGCCAGCCTTTTATCTGTTCAATACAGCGGCGCGGATATTCATCAAGAGGGATATTAAAATCGCCGATCAACTGCGGATATTTACTCTTGATATAAAACGGATTGTACTCCGCATTGTGTTCGCTGGACTCGGTACAGTAAAACCCCAGTTTGTCTATATAATCAAAACGCACCATATCGTTGTGTTTTTCAGACGCGTTTTTTTCTTTCGCTCTTTTACGGATTTCAGGGTACAGATCGACATTGTTCTTGTCATAAATATTTAAGAGCCAGCCCATGTGATTGATTCCTGCGATTAATTCACGCCTGCCTTCCATTTTATCTTCCATGCCGAGTTCTTTAAGAAGCCAGTATGAACAACCCTGCACGCTGTGGCAAAGCCCGACTGTCTTAACGCCTGTATAGCGCTGCATAAAGCCTGTAAGCATGGACATTGGATTTGTGTAATTTAAAAGCCATACATCGGGACAGACTTTTTCCATTATGCGGGCAAATTGTTCCATAACAGGAATTGTCCGCAACGCGCGCATTATGCCGCCGATTCCAAGAGTATCGCCTATTGTTTGGCGTAATCCGTATTTTTTAGGAATTTCAAAATCGGCGATTGTCGCAGGGTCGTACCCGCCGACCTGAATAGCGTTTACGGCAAATTTAGCGCCTGCCAGCGCTTTTTCAAGGTTGTTTAAGCCCGCATAGCAGGAAATTCTTGAATAACTTCCCTTTCCTTTGTTTATGGCGGAAATAATTTTTTCACTTTCCTTAAGGCGTTTTTCGTCAATATCGTAAAGAGCAATATCGCATTCCCTAAGCGCCTCGCTTGACATACAGTCGCCAAGCAGATTACGGGCAAAAACGGTGCTTCCCGCGCCAAGAAAAGTTATCTTCAAAATACGCCTCCCATATTTTTAAGGTATTGATAATATAGTTTAATTAATTGATAATTACAACAAGAAAAGCCGTTACAGGCTTGGGCTTACTTTATGGAAGAACTGAATTCTACAGAAATACTTGATCGGGAGATTCTGGAAGACGCAAGGAAAAAAGCCATGCGCACCCTTAAAACTGCCGATGACACAGTGCGCGCAAAAACCTCTGAATGGGAAAAGAAAACCCGGGAAGCAATTACCGAACTGGAAAAAAAATACAACAGTCAGCGCGAAGAAGCGTCCGTAAATATCATGGCGCGGCTTCCGGTTGATAAACTCCGTACCAAGGCTGAAAAAATCGAAAACATACTGCAATCCGCTATAAAAACATGGTATGAAAGCTTAAGCCGTCAGCAGGTTTTAGAGATTCTCACAAATGAATTTGCCAAACGGCTGGCCCTTTGCGCGGAATATGCCGACTCAGAAAAAAAACGCGTGTTTTACAGCGTTCTTGACCGAAATGAAGCTGAAACTGTAATAAAAAACGCAAGCGGTTTAACTTCTAAAAATTGGACAAATTACAGTATAGAAGAATCTTCCTCTGACAGCTTCCCGTCAATAACGCTGGAAACCGAAGACATACGGATAATAGTTTCCATACAAAAAACCGTTGACTCACTCCTTCAGGAAAAACGTATAGAACTAGTTGAAGCTCTTGTCGGAAATGCCTTTATGGAAGGAGCGTAATAATGCTTGAAGGACGAATAAGGCGAATTTCCGGCCCGATAATCAGGGTTTCAGGTTTGGGAAGCGCTGGGCTTTTTGACCTTGTTGAAGTCGGGGAAAAACGGATAATCGGCGAAATTGTCCGCCTTGAAGGCGATGAAGCTGTCATTCAGGTTTACGAAGACAATACAGGTTTAAAGGCCGGAAGCCCTGCATGGTCTACAGGCCGCCCGTTGTCAGTCCTTCTAGGTCCCGGATTAATGGGAACAATTTACGACGGAATACAGCGCCCGCTTGAAAAACTTTTTGAAAAAGACGGGGCTTTTATGGCTCCGGGCGGCAGGGGAAATCCCCTTGACCCGGAGAAAAAGTGGCGCTTTATTCCGGACCCGCAAGTCGCCGCAAAACTTGCCTCAGGCGAAAAAGTTCCCGCCGCCTCCGGAATGATACTTGGCGCAATAAAAGAAACAGAAAGTATTACATGTAAAATAATGGTTCCTCCTAATATCAAATCCGGCTATATTACACAATTAATCCCTGAAGGCGATTATACGATCTCTGAAACGGCGGCTAAAACCAGCATGGGAACCGAAATCCCCATCGCCCAGTGGTGGCCGGTGCGCCAGCCCCGTCCCATAGCAGAACGCTTTGCGCCGGACGAGCCGTTGGTTACAGGCAGGCGGGTCATTGACGTTTTTTTCCCGTTGTCCAAAGGAGGAGCCGCGGCTATTCCCGGCGGTTTCGGAACCGGAAAAACAATGACACAGCACTCCGTTGCCAAATGGTGCGACGCCAATGTAATTATCTACATCGGCTGCGGAGAGCGCGGCAATGAGATGACGGACGTGCTTACCGAGTTCCCCGAACTTCAGGACCCGCGCACAGGGCGCAGCCTTATGGAAAGAACCTTGTTAATCGCAAATACTTCAAATATGCCCGTAGCCGCGCGTGAAGTGTCAATATACACAGGCGTAACGCTTGCGGAATTTTACCGCGACATGGGCTACCATGTGGCTATTATGGCGGACTCAACAAGCCGCTGGGCCGAAGCGTTACGTGAACTTTCAGGCCGCATGGAAGAGATGCCCGCCGAGGAAGGATTCCCCGCCTATCTTCCCACAAGGCTTGCGGAATTTTACGAGCGGGCGGGACGCGTCCGCGCCTTATGCGGAGCGGAAGGCTCCATCTCAATAATCGGGGCGGTTTCTCCTCCCGGCGGCGATTTTTCCGAACCTGTAACCCAGCACACTAAACGTTTTATCCGCTGTTTCTGGGCTTTGGACCGCGACCTTGCCAACGCAAGGCATTATCCCGCAATAAGCTGGATTGACAGTTACTCGGAATACGCCGAAGAAGTGCAGCCATGGTGGGAGAAAGTAAGCCCGTATCTTACCGAAGTCCGCAGAAAAAGCATGGATCTGTTAAAGCAGGAACAGAGGTTAGCTGAAATTGTAAGGCTGATCGGGCCTGACGCCCTGCCCGATGAACAAAAATTAATTCTTCTTACGGCGCAGATAATCAAGGACGGTTTTTTACAGCAGGATTCTTTTGATGATGTCGATATGTTCTGTTTTCCCGAAAAGCAGGTGCGTCTTTTGGAAATAATAATGGAGTTTCATGAACGCGCCCGCACCTGCATTGAGCTTGGAGCGCCTCTTACAAAAATATCGGGAACCGGCTTAAAGGAAGAAATTTCCCGGTTAAAAAGCACGGTAAAAAACGACGATCCGGGCGGATTTAACTCGTTTGAGGGAAAAATGCGCCATACGCTGGAAGAACTTGAACGCAATTACCGCACAAGGAATATTATGTGAACGGAGTCTGTAAATGAGAGGCATTGAGTACAGAGGACTTGAACGCATAGAAGGTCCTGTTGTTATTACAAAACGAAGCCGTAACGTAGGCTTTAACGATGTAGTCGCTATTTACGACAGGGAAAATACAAAAAGACTCGGCCGTGTGCTTGATTTAAGCGATGACTGGGCTGCTATTCAAATTTTCGGAAACAGTACAGGGCTTTCCGCCGACGACTCAAGGGTTGAATTTCTTGACAGACCAATGGAACTGCGCGTAGGCACAGGGCTTTTAGGACGCGTATTCAACGGACTTGGAGAGCCGATAGACGGTTACGGCAGCATTTTTTCATCGACAATACTTGATATTAACGGGTTTCCGATCAATCCTTATGCCCGCACATATCCCCGCGATTTTATTCAAACGGGAATATCCGCAATTGACGGAATGAACACCCTTATACGCGGACAGAAGCTTCCCATATTTTCAGGCAACGGTCTTCCACATAACAGGCTTGCCGCTCAAATTGTGCGTCAGGCGAAAATTCTTTCTTTTGATGATAATAAACAATCTGAACCGTTCGTAATTGTTTTCTGCGCAATGGGCGTTAAAAACGACGTTGCCCGTTTCTTCCTTGACGATTTTGAACATTCGGGTGTTCTTGCCAATGTCGTTGTTTTTCTCTCTCTTGCGGACTCACCCTCCCTTGAAAGGCTTGTAGCCCCCAGATGCGCTCTTACCGCCGCCGAATATCTTGCTTTTGAAAAAAATATGCACGTTCTTGTAGTCATGACGGACATGACAAATTATTGCGAAGCGATGAGGGAAGTTTCCTCAATTCGCGGAGAAGTGCCGAGCCGTAAAGGGTACCCCGGTTATTTGTACTCCGATCTTGCTTCTCTTTATGAAAGAGCAGGAAAAATAACGGGTTCCGCAGGCTCAATCACCCAGATACCTATTCTTTCAATGCCAAACGATGATATAAGCCACCCAATCCCCGATCTTTCGGGATATATTACGGAAGGACAAATCGTCCTTGACCGCGAACTTTTCCAGCGCGGTATTTATCCGCCGGTCGCGGGGCTTCCCAGCCTTTCACGCCTTATGAAAGACGGAATAGGCAAGGGCATGACAAGGGAAGACCACAAGGACATATCAAGCCAGCTTTTTGCGGCTTACGCAAGGGTGAAACAGATACGCAATCTGGCCTCGATTATCGGCGAAGAAGAATTATCCGCGACCGATAAACAGTATCTTAAATTCGGAGAAAAGTTTGAGCAGACATTCCTGACGCAGGACGAAAGAGAAAACCGCGAAATCGGTCATACTCTTGACATTGGCTGGAAGGTTCTTGCGGAACTTCCGCGCGAAGACTTGCTGCGTGTCAAGCAGGAATATATCGAAAAATACATGAAGAATTAAATTTTTAAGGATACTTCTTCTTAAAACCCGTAACTCGCGCGCATACGGCGGTGTTTAACGGCGAGCGCTCTCCGCGGACAAGGTAGTGGTAGCCAATGCCGGCTATCATCGCGCCATTATCGCCGCACAGGTCAAGGGGCGGGAAAATGCAGCTAAGGCGTTCCTGCTCCGCAAGACGGCTGCGAAGCAGGCTGTTAGCTGCTACTCCGCCGCCCGCGACTATCGTACAAAGCCCTGTGTCCTGCGCCGCATTAAGCAGGGCGCGCAGAAGGATTTCCACGGCGGCTTTCCGGAAAGAGGCGGCAATGTCTTCGTTTGTAAAATCCTTTTTTACCCTGAACATTTCAAGCTGGTTTATTACCGCAGTTTTAAGCCCGGAATAAGAAACATCATAGCGATGATCGCCCTTGTGAAGCGAAGGAAGAGGAAAACGAAATGCTTCGCTGTCTCCGTTACGCGACATATCATCAATTGCCTTCCCGCCCGGATAGCCGAAGTTGTAAAATTTCGCCACCTTGTCAAACGCTTCGCCTGCGGCATCATCAATAGTCGTTCCAAGCACTGTTATGTCGTCAAAATTATCCGCACGGCAGATGATTGTATGCCCGCCCGATACAAGGAGTCCTAAAAAAGGGTATTCAGGTTTGTTATCCGGCACAAGGCGCGGGGCATAAAGATGGGCAAGCATGTGATCAATCGCTATAAAAGGTATGTTAAGCGCCCACGCAAAAGCCTTTGCAAAAGAAAGCCCTACCAAGAGTGAACCTGACAAGCCTGGACGGTTTGTTACGGCTACGGCGTCAATATCTTTTACGCCGAGTTCAGCTTTTTCAAGCGCTTCTTTTACGACCGTGTAAATCCATTCTGTATGCTTGCGGCTTGCGATTTCCGGGACTACCCCGCTCCAAGGAGCATGAAAAGGAATTTGAGTCGCAATTACATTGGAAAGTATTTTTTCTCCGTCTTCCACAACAGCGGCAGAACATTCATCGCACGAGGTTTCAATTCCAAGAACTTTCATTTTGACTTGATTATATCCGATGCAGTCCTGACAGTATAACCCTGTTTTACAAATAACGGTAATTGTTCGGCAAGCAGAAGCGCAAGTTGTGGCGACCATGTATGGCCTATCATTATCGAACTGCCGTTCTTCCGCGCCCGTTCAAGCCCGCCTGTAATGTAACGTAGCATTGATTCCTTATCCTGCTCATTGTCAATAAAAGTGTCCCTTTCAACGATTTTTATTCCAAGCTGACGCGCGGCGGCGGGAACAACTGTTTCCGCAGTTGTCCTTGAATCCAGAAAATAAATACCGTGTTCAGCGCAAAAACGCAGTACGATTTCCATCATTTCCATGTCCATTGTAACTTTGGAACCCTGGTGGTTATTGATACCGGTTACAGGGCCTATTTCCGCAATATTTTTGGCAAGTATAGTTCTTATTTCATCCGCGCTCATGCCGGAATATATTGCCGAGGGACCCGGATTTTGTCCGCCGACCGCTTCCATCGGCTGGTGTAAAATAACTTCTTTTCCGGCGGCCCTTATCCGCCTTGCGGCCTCGGCCGAATAAGGAAGTCCGGGTAAAACGGCAATCGTTAACGATGCGGGTATTTTCAGGAAAGGCTCAAGTTCATGCAGATTGTTTCCCGCATCGTCAATAACAAAGGCAAGCGTTCCCGAATTTACGGCAGGCTTTTCAGTCAAGCCTGTGTTCCTGCCTTGATATCTGGAAGAAGTAACCGCAGCCGGAGTTTTGACGACTGTAGTTTGAGGCTTTGTGTCTGAAGATACAGTTTTTGTTTCGGAGGATACTGCAGGAACAGTTTCTGTAATTTCAGATTCTGTCGTTTCAGGCGGAAGAAGTTCTTCGCTTTGCGAAACGCCTTGGAAAAAGCCTTGAGTCATATCTTTTTCTACAGAGCGAATCATAATAACTGCAAATGAAATAACAATCGAAAAAATAACAAGAACGCCTGCCAGCATAAACGCCCGCAGAGCGTCTGAAATTGTTTTTTTTTGCTTCCTGCCTGCCGCAGGTTTCGCCGCTTTTTTACCTGTTCCCGAAGCGGTTTTCTTGTTTGTCGTTGTCTTTTTAGCAGCTTTTTCCGGTTCTCTCATATAAATGCTTTTTCAACTTATTATCGGCATTTTCACATTAATACCTTGTCCAAATATACATATTCATAGATAATAGAGGAACCGCAAAATTGTTTTGCACTATTCACCATTTTCAATTTAAGGAGTTCTTCCAAATGAAAAAGAAAATTATCCTCGCTTATTCGGGAGGACTTGATACCACAGTGATTATTCCATGGCTTATAGAAAATCAGGAGTGTGAGGTAATAGCGGTATGCGTAGATGTGGGACAGGCTGCCGACTGGAAAACTATACAAAAACGCGCTTTGGCTACAGGAGCGTCGGTTTGTTATATTGCGGACGTTAAAAAAGAATATGTTGAAGAATATATATGGCCTGCGTTAAAGGCCGGAGCAGTATATGAGGATAAGTACCTTTTAGGCACTTCAACCGCGCGGCCCCTTATAGCCAAAGTGCTTGTTGAATACGCCCGCAGAGAAAAAGCGGCGGCTATTGCGCATGGAGCGACCGGAAAGGGCAATGATCAGGTTCGCTTTGACCTTGGAATTATGGCTCTTGCGCCGGATATCGAAATTATCGCGCCGTGGCGGACATGGAAACTAAAAAGCCGCGAAGATGAAATGAGATATTTAAAAAGAAGAAAAATACCTGTCCCCGTAAAGAAAAGCAATTCTTACAGTACGGACGATAACCTTTGGCATATTTCCCACGAAGGGCTTGAACTGGAGAATCCCGCTGCGGAACCTCTATTTAAAAAGATGCTTGCCATAACTGTTACCCCTGAAAAAGCGCCAAACAAGGCTGAATATGCGGAAATTGAATTTGAAAAAGGCATTCCCGTTGCGCTTAACGGCAAAAAAATGGAAGGTGTTGCGTTAATAAACCAGCTTAATAAAATCGGCGGCGCCAACGGCATAGGCATTACAGACCTTGTTGAAAACCGCGTAGTCGGAATGAAAAGCCGAGGCGTGTATGAAACCCCTGGCGGAAGCATACTTTACTATGCTCATAATGAGCTTGAGCACATTTGTCTGGACAGGCAAACCTACTCTTTTAAACAGCAGGCGGCTTTGAAAATGAGCGAGCTTATCTACGGCGGGCTCTGGTTTACTCCGTTACGCGAAGCGCTGTCCGCATTTGTAAACTCCACGCAGGAGACAGTAAGCGGCAAGGTAAGACTGAAACTCTACAAAGGTTCGATAAGCGCCGCAGGCGTTACTTCCCCTTATTCACTTTACAACACCAGCCTTGCAAGTTTTACAACAGGCGAATTGTTCAACCATGCGGACGCAAAAGGTTTTATAAGGCTTTACGGGCTTCCGGTTCTGGTTCGCTCCCTAATGAATCAGGAAAAGAAAGGCGGCGTAAAAAACGTCAATGGCAAACCGTCGGCTTCCGGCAGAAAAAAAGCGGCGTCCGGTAAAGCCGGTACTTCCGGGAAAAAGTGATAAAAAAACCGATTGAAAAAACAACGATGACCGGCGCAAAAAAAACCGGCGCACACTCAGGCGCAAAGCCGCTGTGGGCAGGCAGGTTAGCTGAAAGACCTCAAGCCGAGGCTTTCGCGTTTCAGTCGTCCATAAATGTCGACAAACGCCTTGTTTTTGACGACATTTTGGGAAGCAAGGCGCATGCTGCAATGCTTGGAAAGCAGGGAATAATCCCAAGGGACAGCGCGGCAAGAATCAACAGGGAACTCGATAAAATTGCGGACGAAATTAAAACCGGCAAACTTACTATTAATACTCAGGCGGAGGATATTCATTCATTTTTGGAAACTGTTCTTACAAAGAGGCTGGGCGACACAGGAAAGATGGTTCACGCCGGACGCAGCCGCAATGATCAGGTAGCGGCGGATTTCCGTCTGTACCTTAAGCGCGCTGTCCCGAAGCTGCGGAAAGAACTTTCAGCGTTAATCAACACCCTGCTTGACATCGCGCAGCTTCACATAACAAGCTTAATGCCCGGTTACACCCACCTGCAAAGGGCGCAGCCCGTAACGCTTGGGTTTCACATAACGGCATGGTGCGCCGCTCTTGAAAGGGACCATTCCCGTTTTAAAGACGCGCTTTTAAGGCTGGATGAATGTCCGCTTGGAAGCGGCGCTCTCGCCGGTTCCACTCTGCCGCTTGACCGCAAAGCCGTTTCCCTTGCTTTAAAATTTAACCGTCCGACACTTAACTCAATGGACGCTATAGCGGACAGGGATTTTGTTCTGGAATTGTCCGGCGCCTGCGCCATTACAATGGTTCACCTTTCCCGCTTCTGCGAAGACGTGGTCCTTTGGGCAAGCGAAGAGTTTAAATTTATTGATCTTTCGGAAGCATGGAGCACCGGGTCTTCAATAATGCCCCAGAAAAAGAATCCTGATTTTGCGGAATTAATCCGCGGTAAATCGGGAAGGGCCGTAGGCAATCTTGTAACTCTTTTAACAATGTTAAAAGGGCTGCCCTATTCGTATAACAAGGATTTGCAGGAAGACAAAGAAAGCCTATTTGACAGCATTAAAACTCTTTCAGTTTGCTTACGGATGTTTTCCGGAATGATGAAAAGCGCTGAATTTAACCTTAAGAGGATGAAAGCCGCCTGCATGGGAGGTTTTCTTGAAGCGACAGACACGGCGGAATACCTTGTCCGCAAGGGGCTTCCCTTCCGCTTGGCGCATGAAACAGCCGCCCTTATTGTACGCGATTGCATTAAAGCCGGGCAAAAACATATCATGGAAAGAACTATCGGCGAATTAAGAAAACGTTCCTCTCTTTTTAAAGAAGATATTTATAAAGCGATAACCCCCGCAGCCTGTGTAAAAGCAAGGGAACTGCCGGGCGGACCTGCGCCAAAAGAAGTGCGCAGGCAGATTAAAACTCTGCGAGAGAAACTTCAAACCGCCAATGTTAGATAAAACAGATACCGCGGACAGCGCGGAATTAAAAGAAAAATTAACAAACATAATCGAAAAATTTATCGCGCTTGCGGCAGTCCGCCTAAGTGATGATGTAATGGCGCGCCTTGAGGAAATACAAAGAGCGGAAAACCATCCCCTGCAAAAAGAAATTTACAGAAGTTATTTTGAAAACCTTAAAATGGCGCGCGAACAAAAACGCCCCTGTTGCCAGGATACGGGAATGCTTCAATTTTACCTGAACGCGGGAACAGCGTTTCCTTACCTGAATTATATCCCGGAAGTTATAACGGAAGCAGTCCGCCGCGCGACAGCAAACGTACCTTTAAGACCCAATGCGGTTGATTTTTTTAATGAAAAAATATCGGACGACAATATTGCGGAACGCTCTCCCTGGATAAATTGGGAATTGATTCCCGACTCATCGGAAATTGAAATAACGGTCTATTTTTCAGGCGCGGGATGCAGCCTTCCGGGGCAGGCGCGTGTTTTTAAGCCTTCTGACGGTATTGAAGCTGTCATTCCTTTTGTTTTTGACGCGGTCATTAATCATGGAATAAACGCCTGCCCGCCGCTTTTTGTTGGGATCGGGCTCGGGCATAATATCGAAAACGCCGCCCTTCTTTCCAAGAAAGCATTACTGCGTCCTTTTGGCAGGCGCCATCCCCGCCTAAAAGGAGCCGAACTTGAACGGCGTATAACTGACGGACTTAACGGCACCGGCATGGGAGCGCAGGGATTGCGCGGCAGCCATGCTGTAATGGGAGTAAACATTGAATCTTCGGCAAGGCATACGGCGACAATTGCCTGCGCGGTAAATGTATCCTGCTATATGATGCGCCGGGGCGTCATCCGTTTAAAAAACGACCTCTCCTACAAATTGCCGACTTACGCGGGAGAGACACTGTGAAAAAAATACTGAACCTTCCGTTGTGCGATGATGACGTTTCAGGCTTAAAAACAGGAGACATTATATACCTTTCGGGGCTGCTCATAACGGGAAGGGATGAAGTTTACCGCAGGGTTACGGAAGAAAAAATGACGGCGCCTGTAGATTTTAAAGGAATGGCAAATTACCATGCGGGACCGATTGTCAGAAAAAAAGACAATGAATGGGAGCTTATTTCGATAGGTCCGACTTCTTCGATCCGTCTGGAAAAATGGGCGGCGGACTTTATCGAAATAACGGGAATAAAAGTAATGATAGGCAAGGGCGGCATGGGAGAAAAAACCGTATCCGCCTGCCGTAAATACAAGGCAATTCACTGCGCGTATCCCGGCGGCTGCGCGGTGCTCGGTGCAAGCCAAATCGAAAAAATTGAAAATGTCTTTTGGCAGGAACTTGGAATGGCGGAATGTCTTTGGGTAATGAAATCGGGCGTATTCGGTCCGTTGATAGTATGTATTGACGCTCACGGAAACAGCCTTTTTGCTGAAAATTCCGCATATTACAATGAACACAAACAAAAAATCTTGTCTGATTTCTCCTTTTTTTCTTAAATTCATACAACAATAATTTTTCTTGACCGTAGTAAAGATAGCGATGTATAATTAAAAAAACGATTAAATATTAAAATATTTTTAATCGTAAAACTGTTGAGGTGCCGATTGAAAACAGTTTTTGTTGTTGATGACAGCGATACCACTCTTACAATGGTTGAAAGGGCGCTTGAAGGTTATTACCGCGTAATGACCATACCGTCAGCGCCAAAGATGTTTACTCTTCTGGAAAAAATCAAGCCTGACCTTATTTTACTTGATATAGAAATGCCTGAAATGGACGGTTTCAGCGCGTTAAAAAAATTAAAAGCCGACAGTTCATATAGAAATATACCTGTAATGTTTTTAACAGGACGTATTGACACTTCTATAGAGGTAAACGGCTTTGAAATGGGAGCCATAGATTTTGTTACAAAGCCTTTTTCGGCATCTGTGCTTTTAAACCGCATCAGAACGCATCTGGACATTGACGATATAATCCATGAACGGACATTGCAGCTTGCGCAGCTTCAAAACAGCGTCGTATCGGTCCTTGCGAACATGGTTGAAAACCGGGACAAGGAGACAGGAGACCATATTGAACGCACATCAACGTATATTAGAATACTCATAGAAGGAATGAAAGCTAACGGGGTATATTTGGACGAACTTAACAGTTGGGATGTTGAAAAAATAATCATATCGGCGCGTATGCATGATTTGGGAAAAATATCAATATCCGACTCAATTATAAACAAACCCGGCAAGCTTACAGAAGAAGAATTTGATATAATGAAAACGCACACAACTATAGGCGAAAAAATAATTGATGAAATTATAGCCCAAAACGGAGAAGTAGAATTCCTGAATTACGCCAAATTATTTGCCGGTTTTCATCATGAACGATGGGACGGCAAGGGTTACCCGCACGGAGTTAAGGAACTGGACATTCCGCTGCAGGGGCGCATTATGGCTATCGCCGACGTATATGATGCTCTTATCTCGGAAAGACCCTATAAAAAACCGTTTATGCACGATGATGCTGTCAAAATAATTATGGAAAGCACAGGTATGCATTACGATCCTAAAATAGCGGAAGTATTTTTCGAATTAAAAGACAAATTTGCAGAAATAACGATGGGCAGATATATATAAATATAAACTGAAAACCGCAATAAGCTAAATCACGGGCATTTAAAAGACGATAATCATAGTAACCTTATGAAAAAATTAAGCATTATCATTCTTCTTCATATAATTGTCTGTACTTTCCTTTATGCCCAGGACCTGGAAATCGGACCCGATGATGTAGTCCTTGAACTGAGAGCAGACGGCGGATTTCATCTTTTTATAAGGAAAAAACCGGATATTAATTCCGTACTTTTAACAGAAACCACAAGGGACCCGTCCATGAATTCCGATAATTACGCGTACCGCGCCGGTGAATGGAACGAAATTAACGGTAACGAAATACGGCTTCTTAACGGAGTTCCAATTCCGCCGGGAAACAGGGTATATTCACTTGTTTCTTCCACCGTTGTCAGCCATCCAAAGCTTGGACAAGCCTTTCATATTTACATTCCGTATGTTATTTATTACGGATATGAGGACGGCCGCCACGGAGAAGTTTACCTTACAGACGGAGCCTACCTTAATATACGTTCATTTAACCTTCCATACGCCGACTACCGCGGCGCTTTCAAAGACAACCCATTTATACTGGAAGCAAAACAAGAACCGCCTAAACCGGAAGTAATAGAGGAACCGGCTGCGCCTGAAGCAAAAGAAGAACCGGACGAGCCGGAAGTAAAAGAAGAACCGCCTGAGCCCAAAAATGAAACACATCCGCCGCAGGGACAAAACTATTTACCGGAAACAGTTAACGCATTTACTGAAATAGCTAGAGCAGGCGGAGGCGAAATGATTCAATCCTCCGGTCCGGATGAAACAATAGAATTAATACGCAGTGTATTGGCTGCGGAAAAAGGCAAAAATCTTGATTTGGTAATCTGCCTTGACACTACAAACAGTATGCAAAAATATATAGACGCAGTACGCGGAAAATTAATTCCCATGTTAAACGAAATGCTGGCTAATTTTCCTTCTTTTAGAATCGGAATGGTCCTGTATAAGGACTATAATGAAACTTACCTTACCAAAATTATCCCGTTTACCGATAATTTCAGCGTATTCCAGCGTAATTTAAACGATATCCGCGTCAGCGGAGGCGGCGATATTCCGGAAGCGGTATATGAGGCTCTTTATGACGGCGCAACAAGGTTTAAATGGGAAAAAGAAGCAAAAGTAATGATTCTGATAGGAGACGCTCCTCCCCACCCAAAACCAAGGGGAAGAATAACAAAAGCTATGTTTAACGACGCCGTTAAAGGAACCGGTATTAAAGTGCACGCAATGGTAATGCCGCAGTAACCGTCGGTTAAAACCTGCGAATAACCGGTTTAAAAAATTTGCAGTCAAAAAGGATATTTAACTTATGAGTATTATTGAAGCGGCAGTATTGGGTCTTGTACAGGGACTTACCGAATTCCTTCCGGTAAGCAGTTCAGGCCACCTTGTTTTGTTACAGAAGATATTCGGCATAACGGCTCCGGCTCTTTTTTTGGATACCATGCTTCACGCGGGAACACTGCTGGCTGTCATGGCGGTACTGTGGCGGGATATATGGGCAATCCTTAAAAAAATAATCCAGCCGATTACGGCTTTTTTAATAATTGCAACAATTCCCGCCGTAATCGCCGCTCTTGCATTCAAAGACGCGATAGAACATACTTTTGAATCGGGAAAATTTTTAGGCTTTTGTTTCCTGATTACATCGGGAATTTTGATAACAGCGGAAAAATTAACCCGGATTAACACGGTTAACGTTCCGAAAAAACAGGAAAATATGAGCTTCCTTGACGCGTTAATAATCGGCATAATGCAGGCAATTGCAATTATCCCAGGCATATCACGGTCAGGCGCAACCATATCAGGCGCTCTTTTTAGAAAACTTGAACGCGGTTTTGCCGCCCGCTTTTCATTTTTACTTTCAATTCCCGCAATACTCGGCGCATTGATTTTACAGGTAAAAGACCTTTTAAAAAGCGGGGCGGCGGAAACCGCAGGCGAAAGCATCGGAGCGGCTGCTGTCGCGGCAGGGACAGTAACAGCGGCGGTTGTCGGTTTTTTCGCTGTTAAACTAATGCTTAAAATAATCAGGGAAAAATCACTTTACGGATTTGCAATTTATACAGCGGTTCTGGGAATACTCATTTTAATTGATCAGTTTGCCGCACATATTGTATTTTAATTTTTGCCTGTAATTCCTGGCGTATCCAGAACAACGCTAACTTTAGACCAAAACAAGTGGAATTCCAAATATTCTTATACTATAATTAATAATGTCATGAAAATGACTTTAATTTTATGGCAAAACAAATAGAAATTGGCTGTAATTTACACTGTATGGAGGCGAAAAATTGGGAAAATTTACTATTCCCGAAGATAAAAAAAAACGAATTACGGTTATTATAATATCAATTCTAGTAGCTGCCTTAATTCCTTTTGTTTTTATTTATAATATTACCGGTAAAAAACAGCCGAATTCCAATATAAATGGGGTTTATTCCGATGCGGAAAAGATTGCCGTTTCGTCGAAACAGTTCGGTTTAATACAATCCGATGAAGATCAGGATTACTCAACACTTACAGATGAAGAACGGGAACAATTAAAATACAAGGCAGAATGGCTTGTAATACAAAAACAGGGCAACGGCATTACGCTGGCAGAATGGATAGCTATACAAAAACAGGGAGGCGGCGTTACGCCGGCGGAATGGATTGCTATGCAGCAGCGGGGAGGCGGCGTTACGCCGGCGGAATGGCTCGCTATTCAACAACGTGGAGGCGGCGTTACGCCGGCGGAATGGCTCGCTATACAGCAGCGTGGAGGCGGCGTTACGCCGGCAGAATGGATTGCCATTCAACAGGGAGGCGGCATTACGCCGGCGGAATGGATTGCTATACAGCAGGCAGGCGGCGTTACGCCGGCAGAATGGATTGCTATACAACAGGGGGGAGGCGGCATTACGCCGGCGGAATGGATTGCTATACAGCAGGGAGGCGGCGTTACTCCGGCGGAATGGATTGCTATTCAACAAGGAGGCGGCATTACGCCGATCGAATGGCTTGCCATTCAACAGGTAGGCGGCGTTACGCCGACCGAATGGCTGGCTATTCAACAGGGAAGCAGCATTACGCCGACCGAATGGCTTGCCATTCAACAGCAAGGAGGGAACGCCGCGCTTACAGAATGGCTCGCTTTACGGGAACAGGGATATTCTATTTCCGCAACCGAATGGGTTGCTTTACAACAACAGGGAGGAAACGAAGCTCTTACAGAATGGCTCGCTTTACGGGAACAGGGGCATTCTATTTCCGCAACCGAATGGATTGCTATACAACAACTGGGAGGAAACGAAGCGCTGACAGAATGGCTCGCTTTACAGCAGGAGGGACAGACTGTTTCCGCGGCGGAATGGATTGCTATACAGCAGCAGGGAGGAAGCGCCGCACTTACGGAATGGCTTGTTTTACGGCAGCAGGGACAGTATGTTTCCGCAGCGGAATGGATTGCTATTCAACAGCAGCTGGGACGTACCTTTTCCGCATCGGATTGGCTTGATTTACAGCAGCGATGGGGGGGTATTACTCTGGCGGAATGGCTGGCTATACAGCAGCAGAATGGAAGAAGACCATTTCCCATACAGCCGGCTCCTCCGCCGGTTAAACAGATTATTTCCGGAAACATGGTACTGTTAAACAGCGGAAACTTTGAAATGGATATTATTATTAATGAACAGAATCCTGATGATAACATAGAGTTCCGCCAGGTAACGATAAATTCCTTTTATATATCAAAATATGAAGTAACGCAAAGGGAATATGAAAATGTAATGAAAAACAACCCCAGCTATTTTAAAGGGCCGAATTTACCTGTAGAAAACGTTACATGGTTTGACGCTATTGAGTATTGCAACGCGTTGAGCAGACAGGAAGGATTGACGCTTGCATATACAATTACAGGTTCAGGAAGCGACCGCGTCGTCACATGGAATAGAAACGCGAATGGTTACCGCCTGCCTACGGAAGAAGAATGGGTGTACGCCTGCCGGGCAAGCACAACAACGCCTTACAATACCGGGGACAGTATAAACAGGAATTTATCCAATTATTTCGGCAGAGGAACAGTCAATGTAGGGAGTTACGCGCCGAACAACTGGGGACTTTATGATATGCACGGGAATGTGTCCGAGTGGTGCTGGAATTTATTTGACAATACCAATACTGAAAATGTTACGCGTATTATACGCGGCGGAAGCTGGTTAAGCACTTCCATGCGCTTACGTTCATCATTCAGGGATCATTATTACCCCCAAATGCGCACAATGAGCATCGGCTTCCGCGTTGTTATGAATTACATAGATTAAGTAATCTTAAAGTTGTTGAATAAGTCAAATTAATTATGGTAATCTCTAAAAACTTCAGTTTTTGAAAAAGGTTAAACTGTCTTTTGTTTAAAAACGGGTTTTCATTTTTTCAATAATTCTCTATACTTGTGAACAAAAAAAACGATTATAAGGCAGGGTAATGAATAAAGTCCTTAAAGAAAAGATAATGGAAGCTTTCTCCGCTGTCCTCCCGATAACAATTATTGTACTTGTTATCAGCGTAATTTCGCCTGTGCCTTCGGGAACGATTCTAATGTTCATGGCCGGAGCGGTGCTTTTAATCGTGGGAATGGGGTTTTTTATGCTGGGCGCGGATATGGCCATGATGCCGATGGGCGACGGCATCGGCGTTGAATTGACAAAAAGATTGAACTTACTGCTGATTATCCCTGTCGTTTTTGTTATCGGTTTTATAATTTCCATTGCAGAACCTGATTTGCAGGTATTGGGAAGACAAACGCCTACCATACCCGGATGGATGCTTATTTCAACCGTATCAATAGGCGTGGGATTATTCCTTGTAATTGCGCTGCTGCGCATATTGTTTAAAATTCCGCTCTCGGTTATATTGCTGGTTTTTTATGCGATTGTATTTGCCATTGTATTTTTTGCGCCTGAAAGCTTAGAACCGTTTATTCCTGTAGGTTTTGATTCAGGAGGCGTTACAACAGGCCCTATCACGGTTCCTTTTATTCTGGCGCTAGGCGTTGGTTTCGCCTCGCTCAGGGGCGATAAAAATTCCCATGAAGACAGTTTCGGACTTGTGGCAATATGCAGCGTAGGTCCTATAATAGCCGTTCTTCTTTTGGGAATCTTTTACAAAACAGGAACCGCAAAAATCGAACACTTCTTAATTCCTCAAGCGGAAACATCACAGGATGTAGTAAGGCATTTTATTCTGCAATTGCCGATATATTTTAAAGAAGTGTCCATGGCTTTGGGCGCATTAATTATTTGTTTTATAGTTTTCCAATTGGTAACACGCCGTTATCACCGTCATCAGTTAGGGCGCATATTTGTAGGTTTTATCTATACGCTGATAGGCCTTATATTGTTTTTAACAGGCGTAAATACAGGCTTTTTTCCCGAAGGAAGACTACTCGGCTTCCAACTGGCATCATCACCATTAAAATGGTTATTGGTGCCTCTGGGAGCGCTTGTAGGTTATTTTATTGTAGCCGCGGAGCCGGCAGTTCATGTGCTTAATAAACAGGTTGAAGAAATTTCCGAAGGCGCCATATCCCAAAAAATGATGATGAAAGGGCTTGCCATAGGGATGTCTATAGCGTTAACCATCACCATGCTGAGGATTTTGCTGCGTATTCCTATTATGTATATTTTAGTTCCCGGTTATTTGTTCGCTTTGGGGCTTACTTTCTTTGTTCCTAAAATATTTACCGGTATCGCGTTTGATTCAGGCGGAGTTTGCAGCGGCCCGATGACTTCAACATTCCTGCTTCCTCTGGCAATAGGAACCTGTGAAGGCTCAGGCGGGGACATTATGATCGACGCTTTCGGTATTGTCGCTATGGTCGCTATGACGCCCCTTATTATTATCCAGTTAATGGGGTTGATTTTCAGCCTGAAACAAAGGGAAGCTTCCGCTGTTGGAATTGAACTAATGGCAAAAGATATAAGCGATATAATGCCTGAAGAACTCGGACACATAACCGTGTTTGAGGAGCCCTATTATGGCTGAAAAAAAATCCGGTGAGAAACCCAAGAAAAACATAAAGCTTCCCTTTAAGCTGCCGGTTTTCAGAAATGAAGATAAAAATATCCAGCCGCAGAAAACCATTCCCCGCCTTAAAATGTTTTTCTTTATTGTTGACTGGGACAAGGCCGAAGTTATTACAAGGGTTTTGGGAGAAGAAAAAGTCCGCTTCCACTTTATAAGCAAGGGGAAGGGAACCGCCAGTTCGGAAATACACGATTTATTGGGCATAAGCGCTACTGAAAAAGCCGTTATCCTCTGTATTGAACAGGAAATCCTTGTTCAGGTGCTATTCAGGGAAGTAAGAAGAAAACTGGGCTTCCATACACCGGGCGCGGGCATAGCTTTTACAATCCCTCTTTCGGGAATCAACTCGCCCTTACTCAGGGTTTTTAAAGAAAGCATCAAAAAAAATGAAAAAATAAATTTAATAAAGGAAGTTACTATGGCATCGGCGGAAAACACAGCCAAACCGGCGGAAATTAACAATGATCTTATCATTGCGGTAATAAACAACGGTTACAGCGATGATTTTATGAATATCGCAAGGGGAGCAGGAGCAAGAGGAGGCACAGTGCTTCACGCGAGAGGGCTCGCCCATGCAGGCCCTGTCAAATTTTTCGGTATTTCCGTACAGGAAGAAAAAGAGATTGTTTTGATTCTTACAAGCCGTGATAAAAAACTGCCTATAATGGAAGCTGTCAGTCTTTCCTACGGAATTACCACAAAAGCCGAAGGACTGATTTTCTCCCTTCCTGTAGATAACGTTATCGGATTAAATCTGGATTAACCGGAGTTATAACTCTATAAAAAAGGAAGTAAACAAAGAGTTTACTTCCCTATAATTTGGGCGATACAAGACTTGAACTTGTGACCCCCAGCGTGTCGAGCTGGTGCTCTAACCAACTGAGCTAACCGCCCGTGAATTTAAAAAAATAGATTTCGAAAAAATCCGTAATTCTTTGATTTTTACTTATTTTATCCGTTCGCGGATAGCGACGTTAACTTCTATCTTAAAATTTTCACCAAGCTCCATCGGAACAATGAGCGCTTCTACTTCACCAAGGTTAGTGGAAACTTCCATATTCTCACCTGTAAAAAGGGCCGGCGGGGTAAGGTCAAATTTAAATCCCAAATCATGCAGTTTGGTTACGGCCTGAGCGGTAATCATATTTGCAAGCTCCTGAATTGTCGCCTTGCCAAGCTCGTCAAGAGCTGTGAAGTTTTCACCGTTCATTGCTCCCGCTACATGCAGGGCAGTATTTTTGGTCATATCAAAAAGAACGCGCCCTTCCACATCGCCGGCAAGACCTACCAGAGCGGCAACACCCATAATCTTCATAGAAGTGGGCTTCAAGTAAATTTCTCCGCGTTTTACATCAGTATTCAATAACTCTTTTAATACACTGAAAGCGGCCTCTACAAAGGGGTTGATATACTCGACTCTCATAATTCTCTCCTTTTATATTTTATGCACAATGCAAATAAGCTGAAATAGGATCATCGGCCATTGACTGCCAGGCGGCGCCTGTTAGTTCTTCATTTCTTCCAACAAATACTACACCTCGGTTCTTTAACCTTTCCGAAAAACCGTTAATAACTCTTGCCTGATCAGCCGCCGGCAGGAATGAAAGGACATCCCTTATTAAAATAATATCAAGTTCCGGCAGAGCATTTTCATTAACAACATCGTGGTATTCAAAAACAATTGTATCCTTAATAGCCGGATTAAATGAATAGCCGTTAGGTCCCTTTACCATAAATTGACGGCAATATTCAGGTATCTCATCAAGATCATAAGCCATATTCGGCGCTTGTGAAACAGCCATTATATCGTTGTCATTCGCCCATATTTTAAAACGGGCGTTTGGATTCTTTGACTTTAGTATACAGGCAAAAGAATAAGTTTCATAGCCCTTTCCGCAGCCGACATTCCATATATTAATAATCGCAGATGAAAATTCCGGCAAAACTTTCTTTACGGAATTGGCATAAGAATCGCTCCAGAATGCGCCGGTGTGAGGGGAATGGAACGGTTCAAGGAATTCTTCGGCTTCCGATGCAGTTTTTATCTGTAATGCTTCGCCTGTGCGACCGTTGCTCCATTCGGAAAAACGTCTGTATAACCAATTTAAATTTAATTCTGTAACAATAAACCGCTTTAAGGCCGCAAGGCTTTCCCGTATAAAGTCTATAGCTGAATTTGAGGTGGACACCTGCTGCTGTTGTATACTGCCTGTCGGCGGCGGCGGCACAAAGTATTCGCCTGAATCCGCTACTCCGGTACGCACTTTGTTTTTTTCTTCTTCGGTGACGGTAAATATACGCACTACATCAAGAATAATGTAAAGGTCGCCCTGTTTTTCCACAACGCCGCTGATAAATTTTATGTTAATATCGCCGAAGATCGGGTGCGGAGGTTGAATTGTCTCGTGGTTAATGCCGACAACTTTATCGATTTTATCTACAATTGTCCCATAAACCTGGTCGTTTATGTGGAGAATAAGCATATTTTCAATGCTGTCTTTTTTTTCATCTACCGGCAGATGAAAAAAGTTTCTTAAATCAATAATGGGAATAATATCACCGCGAAGGTTGTAAACCCCGCGCACATAAGACGCCGTATTCGGCACAAAGGTAAACTTGTCAGCCTTTGCGATTTCCTTTACGCTCATAATATCAACGCCGTAATCTTTCCCGGCAAGGGAGAATGTTACCATTTTAAAGTCAACATTATCCACCCGCTCTTTTTGTTCCTGTAATTCGGCATTTACCTGCTCTAAATCTCTAATTACTGCCGCCATAACTACCTACCGTATTGAAGCTTCGCGGATTCGGCGCTGCTCCATCTCCTTTTTTAACCCGAGTTCCAACAACTGGCTTACATCTATAATAAGGGAAACCGATCCGTCTCCCAATATTGAAGCTCCCGCTATTCCCGGAGAATTTGTAAATTGATCCCGTAAGGGCTTAATAACCACGTCTTCCTCTCCAATAAGGCTGTCTACCATGAAGCCCATCTTTTTCTCCGCGGTTCCGACAATTACTATAAAGTGATACTCCTGCTGCTCTTCTGTCCTGATTCCGAAGAGGCGGTTAAGCCTAAGAAGGGAAATTACATCGCTTCGGATATTAAAGACTTCGTAATTGTCAATTTTTTTAATTTCATCCGGTTTGATGCGCAAGCTTTCTATAACCGAAGTTATCGGGATAGAATAAATCTCCGGTCCGACCCGTACAAGCAAGCCCTGAATAATTGCCAGTGTAAGCGGCAGCTTGATTACAAATGTTGTGCCTTTCCCTTTTACCGAGTTAACAGTAACAGTTCCGTTAAGCTGGTCAATCGAGCGGCGCACAACATCCAATCCTACGCCGCGTCCTGAAATGCTTGTAATCTGTTTTGCCGTAGAAAAACCAGGTTCAAATATAAGATTAAAAGCTTCTACATCTGTAAGGACTTTATTCGGACTGATAATCCCGCGCTCGACAGCTTTAGCTTTGACAGCTTCAACATCAATACCGCCGCCGTCGTCTCCGATCTCAATAACGATCATGTTACCTTCATTAGTGGCTTTTAATAACACCATGCCTTCTTCCGGTTTACCGGCAGCGCGCCGCTCTTCGGCAGATTCAATTCCATGATCAATAGAGTTACGCACGGAGTGCATAATCGGATCCAAGAGATCCTCAATTACGGACTTGTCAAGCTCGGTATCTTCACCTTCAATAACAAGGTTGATTTTCTTATTAAGCGTTTTTGAAAGGTCGCGGACAAGGCGCGGGAACCGGCTGAAAATCTGGCTGATCGGAACCATGCGGATACGCATGACGCCTTCCTGAAGCTCACCCGATATACGTCCAAGGTTTTGCGAATTGGCGCGGAATTTAGCCAAACTGTTTTTGAACGAGATTTCAAAGTCATCCAGGAATGTAAAAATATCACCGTGTGTTTCGTTAATATCTTTGCGTATTTCCTTGACTGACTTCCCTTCCTGAATACTGTCAAGATAGTCAGGCAGGCTGTCAAAAAGGCTTTTAATTTTTTCGCGGTACTGGTTTTTAATTTCACGAAGCCGGCCTGAAAGATCATTAAATTGCATTGTGATCTGATTGAAAGTAGCCTTGGTAATAACTGTTTCAGAAACCAGATTTAACAGATCGTCAATTCTCTTGGAATCAACACGCAGTATTGAGCCTGCTTCTTTTGCCGCTTTTTTGGCGTCCTCGGAAGTGGCGGCGCCCGTTTTTGCGGGAGCTGCGGCGGCGGTATCTTTGCCGGCGGGCGGTGCTGCGGGAGCGGCTGCTTTCTGCGGGGCAGGAGCAGGAGCGGCAGGCGCTGCAACAACACTCTGCACCGGAGGTACAGGCGCAGGAGCCGCGGGCGCAGACCCGGAACCGGAATTTGCAATATCGGTAACAACGGCATCAAGGCTTACATCCGCTAAAATACAGGATTTCTTGATTGATTCGGGGTTTTGCTTGGATGCATAGTAATAATCAACAACCGGGAAGAAATTATCCCCGTACAGTTGGTCAAAATCAGGATTTGTTTTTAGAACAGTACCCGAGCCTTTCAGCGCGGCATAAATCTGGATACCGCCTACAGTATTCATCAAACTATTCGGATCAAATTTAACGGAAACCTTGTATATCGGCATTCCGCCGTCTACGGATTCTTTTAATTCTTTCAGTTCGCTTTCGGTCAGATCCTGAACCGTTTCGGCAGCAGCAGGTGCTTCCGTTTTTACCGGAGCAAGAGGCGCAGGTTTTAAAGCTGCAGGTACTTTTGCAGGAGCTTTCTTATTGGGAGTATCAGGCAATAATTTATGAAGCTTGCCTTCTATTTGGGAAGTATCATCTTCATAAACACCGCCGTTCATGCGCTTATCAAGCATTGCTTTAATAATATCTATAGCTTGAAAAAGCGTATCCACTACGTCTTCGTTGACAGTAATTTGATTTGAACGAATAGCGTCGAATACATCTTCCACAATATGAGCAAAATGAGAAAGTTCCATCATTTCCACAGTAGCGGAACCGCCTTTAAGTGTGTGAACTGCACGGAAAATTTCATCCACTGCGTCTTTATTGGCGCCTTCATTCTCAAGAACAAGAACATTTTGTTCCAGGGTATCTACCTGCATTTGGGCCTCGCTGAAAAAGTCCTTCAAAAGCTCTTCATTATTTGGATCAAGATAATCACTCATATATAACAATATCCAATAAAAATGACATAAAGTCAAGATGCCAAAACAGTAAATTTACAATTTTTTACCATTTTTATAATAAAATAAAAAGGCGTTTATTGCCTGTTTCCGATAGTCCGGCAGCCCATAAATTTGACGAAACCGCTGATTTCGGCATAACTGCCGGCCGGTTTACGGGTATCAGCCTCCCTGACCGTCTGCCTACAAACCGCTCAAAAAGTAAATATACAAGCCCGCAGCCTCAAAATTCAACCGCGCAGCCATATTAAAGACGCAAAAATGCTTCTAAATATCGCTTTCCGTTGCCGGTTTACCCATGTCCCGATTGCGTATTTCCGACCGACGGATTTTTCCGTTAATGGTTTTGGGTAATTCGCTGACAAATTCAATAACCCGCGGGTATTTATAGGGCGCGGTGTTCTGTTTAACAAAATCCTGCAATTCCTTAATCAGCGCGTCAGAAGTCTGATAATTTTTGGCAAGCACTATTGTCGCTTTGACATTAAAACCGCGAATGGGGTCAGGAATGCCTGTTACCGCCGTTTCTGCGACAGCGGGGTGTTTTAAAAGCACGCTTTCCACCTCAAAAGGACCTATACGGTAGCCTGACGATTTAATTACATCGTCATTGCGCCCCACATACCACAAATAACCCTGCTCGTCATAATAGGCAAGATCGCCTGTGTGAAAATATCCGTCGTGCCATGAAATGTTTGTAGCTTCTTCATTTTTATAGTAACCCATAAACAGACCGACAGGACGGCGAATGGTTCCAGGCTTTGGGTGTTTCGCCTTCATGCAAATTTCTCCCGTTGCGCCTGTGGGGACTTTGTTGCCGTCCGCGTCAAGAAGCGAAATGTCGTAACCCGGTATTTGCATACCCATTGAGCTGGCGTGCGGTTCCGTAAAAGGATACAGCGTTCCGCAGCAGATTGTAGTCTCCGTCTGCCCGAAACCTTCGTAAATATTAAGTCCGGTCAGTCTTTCCCATTTTTTAAACAGGTCCTGACTCAAAGCTTCGCCCGCCGCGGTACAGTGTTTAAGGCTGGAAAGGTCATATGACGGCACGTCTTCGTTCATTATTAAACGGTACATTGTGGGCGGCGCGCAAAAACTTGTTACGCGATATTTTTCGATAACTTTTAAAATGTCGCATGCGTTAAATTTTTCAAAATCATAGGTAAGAACCGCGCATTCGCCGAGCCACTGCCCGTACATTTTACCCCACAGCGATTTAAGCCAGCCGGTATCGGAAATTGTAAAGTGCAGTCCGCCTTTTTCCACTCTGTGCCAAAAAACTCCGGTCATCAGATGTCCAAGCGGATAAGTGTAATCGTGCGCTACCATTTTGGGATAACCGGTAGTGCCGGATGAAAACGACATGATCATTATATCCAGCGCGCAGGTAGCTTCCGCTCCTGCAGGCCTCTGCCAAACATCGGAAGCGGCTTCCATTCCGGCCTCAAAATCAAGCCAGCCGTCTCCGGCTTTTTTCCCCTTTGTTACCGCTTTAATTTTTATTGTTTCATACTCGCTTAATCCCCCGTCAAAAGCCTCCGTGCAATTATTATCCCCTGTTATGACCGCCATTTTTATGCCGCCTGAGTTACAGCGGTAAATATAATCGTCTTTTGTCAAAAGGTGCGCCGCCTGAACCGCGACCGCGCCTATTTTATGCAAAGCCATCATGCAGTACCAAAAAAGGTAACTCCTTTTAAGTACCAGCATTACAAAATCGCCTTTTTTTATACCGAGTGATTTGAAATAATTTGCGGTTTTATTTGAATACCGCGCCATATCGGAAAACGTAATCCGTTTTTCTTCACCTTCATTGGAAATCCACAGCATACAGAGAGCGTCCGGCTGTGTTTTTGCCAATTCGTCAAGCACGTCATAGGCGAAATTAAAATCATCATTATAGGTAATTTTATAATTACTCACCAATTCTTCATAAGATTTGTAGTCATTTCTGTTTTTTCCCGTATATTTTTCATATATAAGCATAAGTAGAACCCCTTTTATTTGATTACCACAGCAAGAAATTTTGCCGGATGTTCGCCGATAGCTTTCATGGCGTGCGGTACGCCGGAATCGAAATATACGCTGTCGCCTTCGTTAAGCTCATAGACTATATTGTCAAAGTGAAATTCCATCTTGCCTGAAACCATATAGTTGAATTCCTGCCCGTCATGCGAATGCAGCGTCGGTTTTTCTCCCTGCTTGGGTTCCACAGTAACCAGGAACGGGTCGGCCCTCTTGCTGCTGAAAGTAAAGGCAAGATGCTTATAATCGTATGCCTTACGCCGTTCTATGTCGTACCCTTCGCCCTTTCTGACAAGCGCGCATTTGGTTAGTTTAGGCGATTCGCCTGAGATAATGTCTACAACGTCCACGCCGAAAATTTGAGCGGCGTTTTGTAAAAAACTGAACGAAAAATCCCGCTGACCGCTTTCATAAGCGGTATATTCGTCAACGGAGATTTTCATTGTCTGCGCCATTTTTTCAACAGAAATGTCGAAAATATCCCGCAAAGCTCCAAGTCTTGCGCCGATTTCCTGTAATTGGTCTGTCATAATTTCTCCTAAAATAAATTGGACTTGTTCAACAACGCGAACCTTCGGTTCTAGGTTAGTTGTCTCACAAGTCTTGCATTTTTTCGGGCTAAAGTGAGTTTTAGCCCTGTACGATTTTAACAGAGCGTTCCTTAGTATAATTAAAGTCAGGAAATAATGTCAAGCGTTTAATAACAGCCTTTTTATATTAATTACAGTGCACCTTGCTTATAATTTATTTATTACATAATCAATTAATTCTTTATATCCTTCTTCTCTTGTAAACTTGTTATCTTTTTCACAGTTTTTTGATATATAATCTTTTATTAATTCTATTGCCCTAAATCCGTTGTTAATATTGTACCGGATTAAATTTCCCGCTGTTTTTTCACCGTAATTTATTTCCAGTAATCTGATTGTTATTGCCCTTATAATATACTCATTTATTATTGTTTCAATGTCTGTATAAAATATTTTTTTAAAATCATCAGGAACTTCTTTTTTTCTTATATTAAACCGATTAATATAATTTTTTGTCAGATTATTTATGGTTAAATGGCTTATTTCATGCCATAATAATTCCAAAACAGAATATTCAGAGCCGAAAATATACTTGTTTTCTTTATAATCAAAAGGGCTTATTACCGAATAATTATATGTAATATTTTCATTCGTAAATATTTTAATTCCGAAACAACCCATTAATAACGCTGAAACAGCAATAGTATAATTTTTTGTATTACTTCCCAAATAAATATCAATTATACTTAAATATTCATTTAAATCATTCCTGTTTATATAATCATTTATCAGCATTTCATATTCATTTTTATTGTTTTCAAAAAAATATTCAAAGTTTGTATCTTCATAAAAACGTTTTATCTTATTAATAAAATTTTCATAAGGAATATTTTGTTTGACTAAGCAATTAATATTATCATTAATATCCGCGATATTATCTAAATTCGGAGGATATGAATAGCACAATACTAAATTAGTAAAAGCGGAAATCTCCCGAACATTATTGGACAATTCACCGTATAATTTAACAGCTTCGTGTTTTTTGTGTTTTTTAAAATATTTATATATATTTTCCTTATACTTACATTTAAATAGTTTTTTACCGGAAAACTTTACGGCAAGATTATCCCAATAACGCACCATTGTTTGAATAACAGCCATTAGTTCAATTCGTTTATCTACTATTATTTCATTATTGCTTTTCATAACATTCCTTTCATTAAATTGCAGAGAGGCGTTATTTATTTATCAGGTTTTTCACGGCATCCCAATCTTCAGGCGGCGGAGTTTTTACAAACGCCTTGCACCGGAGCGCGTAAACTTTGGCGGCATTGTCGTCCGGATAACGCTTTAAGAGCGAAACAAACAAGCCAAAAGCTTTTTTAAAATCCCTGCGTTCATATAAATCAAGCGCCTTCTCCCAAATATCCACCGCGCCCTGTTCAGTATCCGCCGGCAGTAATTCATAAAGACGCAGCGGCGTGTTTATCCCCGCTACCCTGACTCGGTCAATACGGCGCAGCATAAACTCATCGCCTATTTTTGCCTTGGTGTATTCGCTTATCAATATGCCGCCCGTATGGTAATACTTGTTTACTCCTTCAATACGGGACGCAAGGTTTACCGCGTTTCCCATAATGGTATAATCCATCTTTTTTTCCGCACCCATATTACCCACTACCATCTCGCCTGTATTCACTCCGATGCGGGTAAAAATAGGCACAGGACTTAACCTTTCGTTGATTAACATTTTATTCAGTTCCCTCTCCGCAGTCTTAATCGCAAGGGCGCTGCGGCAGGCTAGGGCGCTATGCTCGGAATTGAACAAAGGAGCTCCGAAGAACGCTATAATCGCGTCTCCCATATATTTATCTATAGTTCCAAGATTTTCCATGATGATATTGCTCATTTCAGTAAGGTACTTGTTTAGAAGCCGTACCAGATGAGCGGGATCAAGCTGTTCGGAAATGGCGGAAAAACCTTGAATATCGGTAAATATCGCCGTCATTTCACGCTTTTCTCCGCCAAGGTTCAGCTTGTTGGGGTCTTTGACAATTTCCGAGATAATTTCAGGCGCAAGGTAGCGGGAAAACGCGCCCTGTATAAAATTTTCCTCGGTTATCAGCATTACATATATTAAAATTACCATTAGAATGAAAGAATAGGGAGCCGCCCAGAAAAGCGGCTCTATGCCGTTTGAAAGAACTAAAAGGTCGCGCAGACTGGAACCCGCGACGGTAAGCGCTATAATAAACAGCGGCACAACTTTGATATTTTTTTTGAAAAAAACAACGTAAGAGAGAATTACAATACTGCCCGCCAGAATCGGTATTGTATTTAAATTCGTCATGAGGGAGTAGGCTTCGTTTACGGATTGTTTTGTCTCCCGAAGGGCTATGTATGAGGCGCAAAGCGCGCTGTAACCGAGAAGACTAACGATGATGTACTTCTTTTTATCTCCGAATAACCCCACCGATTCCAGCATAAACGCGGCAAAGAGGGGAAAACTTAACAGTTGAAAAACCCTTGTAATCTTTATTATCAGCGTATAATACGGCGAGTTATAGACAAACCCGACGCTGGTGTAGGCAAGAAAGAACGAAAGGCACAGAAGCGAAAAATACAGATACTTTATGTCTTTTCGGCCACGGGAAAAAAAGAGGAAGAAATGATAACCGGCGATTAACAGCGAAAGAACCTGAGAGGCAAGCACAAGGTGGGATGTTAAAAAGTTCTTTATAAATACTTTTCTTTCATTAAAAGTATATTCGGCTATTGAAAATTCAGGCAGAGGGTTTCTTTCATATTGGGGAAACGTTTCAATTACAAGAACATTTTCAATTGGAGCGTTTTCCTCCGAATAATAAATTAAGCCTGCGGCAAGCGGTATATGAACAGCAAGAGATGTTCCGGTGCTGTACACTCCCCCTGAGTATATGCCCGCCTGATTGATTACGGTATTATTGACGCGTACAGTACGCGGCACATACATAGGATCGATATACAGCGTAATGTCCTTACCCGCGTATTCCGTACTTATTGAAAATGTGGTTTTAAATACGTAATAATTTTTGCCGCCGCTTGCGGGAGCGGGCATTTTCCCTCCGTAGTACGGTTCAAATCCCGGCATATCGAATTCATTCGCAGCCATTTCTTCCATCTCCGACTGATTCCCGACATATAAAAGGAAATCGCCAAGCCTGAGGGAAACAACGCCTGAGGAAAACCGCGAATCGAAGGTTCGAAGCCAAGCGGGAGCGGCGGATGTTTCGTTTGTATGGTTGTCTTGCGCAAAAACCTGCGCGGCGCTTAATAACAACAGGAAAACGGCATAATTAACGCTTAAAGCTATTTCTTTTAATTTAGGCATTTTTTCCCACTTTTCTATTTTAAACATAGCATTTCAGCGAAAAAAAGTCATGCTGACAGCTGTTTCCAAAACGGTACGCGTTTTCGGGTAGTTTCCATAAGGTAAAGAATGACATACAATTACCAAATGGCTGTTCCATTAACAGAAACTGATATAGTTATACGGCTATGTCTTGCCTTCGCCGCCGGCGGCGTTATAGGACTTGAGCGTTCAAGCCGCCGACAGGTTGCGGGTTTAAGGACGCACATTTTAATATCTCTGGGAGCGGCCTGCCTTATGCTGCTTTCAATTTGGGTTCCGCAGAGTTTTAACGGAAACGCCGACCCCGGCAGAATCGCGGCGCAGGTGGTTTCGGGCATAGGCTTTCTGGGAGCGGGCGCGATTATCCGTCTTGGCAACAATATCAGGGGGCTTACCACCGCCGCGTCATTGTGGCTTACTGCGGCAATCGGCATGACTATCGGAGCGGGAATGTACGCAGCCGCTCTAACCGCTGTAGTTCTCGCTCTTATCGCCCTTATGGTGCTTAACAAAGTTGAAAAAAAAATCTTTCCCGATGACTGGCAGCAGCCGGAAGAAAACAATAAAAAAGAAAACAAACCATGAACGGAAAACACCTTACCGTAACCGAACTTACAGAACAGATTCGCCTGAACCTTGAAGGTTCTTTTTCTACAGTAATGGTCGAAGGTGAAGTTTCAAATTGCAGACCGGCAAGCTCAGGTCATCTTTATTTCAGTCTGAAAGACTCAGGCGCAAAAATTGACGCTGTAATGTTTAGAAACAGGCTGAGAACTTTGAACTTTGAGCCAAAGGACGGTATGCTTCTGCGCGTGCGAGGGAGCCTTTCCGTGTACGCTCCGCGCGGAACATATTCCATTGTATGCGAGGAAATGGAAATAGCGGGAGCCGGCGAAATACTTGCCATGCTTGAAAAGCGAAAACAAAAGTTTGCCGCCGAAGGCCTTTTTGACGCCGAGCGCAAACGTCCCCTGCCCCGCTTCCCCGAAACTGTGGGAGTGGTAAGTTCTCCTACGGGGGCTGCGGTACGCGATATTCTAAACATACTCGGAAGGCGGGCTTCGCGCATTAAGGTGATAATTCTTCCCGCTCCCGTGCAGGGAGACGAAGCCGCCTCTTTAATAGCGGCAAGAATCAGGCAGGCTAACCGATGGCGTCTTGCGGACGTGCTTATCGTGGGCAGGGGCGGCGGTTCCCTTGAAGACCTTTTGCCTTTCTCCGATGAGGAAGTCGTGCGCGCGGCGGCGGAATCCGGTATTCCCGTCGTCAGCGCGGTGGGGCATGAAATCGACTGGGCGTTATGCGATTTTGCCGCCGATCTGCGCGCTCCCACTCCCTCAGCCGCGGCGGAGCTTGTAAGCGAAAGTATGTTTGCGGCTATAAATACCGTTATGTCAATTAAAGAAGGAATTATTTCCGTTATACGCTCGCGTCTAGAAAGGGCAAAACTTCTGCTTAAACCGTTTGATCCTCAGGATTTGGAATACCGTTTCCGCGCGATTTTACAGCCCCGCCTGATCCGCTTTGACGACGCCAAGGAGACGCTGATTAATTCAATATCGGAAAAATGCTCAAGCCTTAGAAGCAGAATTGAAATGGCGGCGGCGGTTATCGAAGCCGGAAGCCCGTTAGCTGCCATGGAAAAAGGTTTTTCAGTTGTAACGGACAGCGGCGGGAAGGTTATCCGTAATTCAGCTAACGTTAAAATAGGCGGAAAACTATACATCCGTCCTTTAAAGGGAATGATTCACGCTGTTGCGGAAAATATAGAATAAATCGGGAGAATTATATGGCGAAGAAAACTGCGCCTGCCAAAAGCGGCGGCATGAAAAGTTTTGAAGAACGGCTTGGACGGCTTGAAACGCTGGGCGAACAGATTCGCAGAACGGACATTCCTCTTGATGAGGCGCTTAAAGCCTTTGAAGAAGGAATCCGCCTTGCTAAAGCCCTGGAGAAAGACCTTGAAAAGATTGACAACAGGATTGAGATACTGATGAATTCCGCTGACGCACCCGCGGGCGAAACCCCTGAGTTGGAACTTTTTGATGACGGAGATTAATTCAGGACGCATTAAGGTACTGCCTCCTGAGGAAGCAAGACGCATTGCCGCGGGCGAAGTTGTAGACCGCCCCGCCGCGCTTGTCCGCGAATTTCTTGACAATGCGATAGACGCTCTCTCTTTAAATATCGAAGTCTCCATAGAAGAAGGCGGCTGCAAAAAAGTTGAAGTCGCGGATGACGGCGAGGGTATGAACCGCGAGGATTTGGAACTCTGTTCTCTGACGCACGCCACAAGTAAAATTCGCAGTCTGGACGACCTTGATTTTGCGCATACGCTCGGTTTCCGCGGTGAAGCGCTTGCGGCGGCTGCGGCTGTCGCCCGGCTTGAAATAATCGGCAGCACGGGAAAGGAAGCATGGCGGCTTGAGACAGGCCCCGGAGACAGCCGCCCGCAGCGGTTGGAACAGACACGGAGGACAAAGGGCGTAACGGCAAGAACGCTCAATCTTTTTGAAAGTATTCCGGCGCGCAAGAAATTCTTAAAAAGGGAAGGAAGCGAGGCGGCTTTATGTCATCAGGCTTTCATTGATAAGGCGCTTGCCTTCCCTTCCATTAATTTCCGTTTTGTTCAGGATGGTAAATTGAAAGATTTTCTTCCGGCAGTTTCCTCAAAGAAGGAAAGATTTGCCTCGGCGGTATTAAAGACGGGCGAAGAAAATTTGCTTCATGAAATAAATGTTACGGGGACGGGATTCAAAGCGGCGGTTGTAATCGGCAGTCCTGAAATTTTCAGGAACGACAGGCGGCAGATGTACGTGTTTGCAAACGGCAGAAGAGTACAGGACTATTCGCTTGTTCAGGCAATGGAATACGGAGCGCAGGGCTGGTTTCCTAACGGAACTCATCCTGTCGGAGCGGTTTATATAGAAATAGAGCCGGCTCTCGCGGATTTTAATATTCATCCCGCAAAACGCGAAGTGCGTTTCCGCGACTCAGGCGCGATTCACCACGCTGTCTCGGGCGGTTTAAGGAATTTTTTTCACAGTTACTATTTAAAAAACTCGCGTGTAGAAGCGGAAACGCAAAGAGAAGAAGAATTTAATTTTACATATAACGCGCAGAACCTTAAAAACAGTCAAAATCAGACAAGTCAGCAGAATCAAACAGACAGGACGGAAATTAAAACAACACAGCAGAATCTTGAGAATTTATTAAAAGCCGCGCATGACAAAAAGGAAAATTTTGCATATAACGATAAGTCTTCCCCGAGCTTTAGAGAGAATTATTACGCTGAAGAAGCCGTTCCTTCTTACGGAGCGGCGCGGTACGCAGGCAGGGCGTTCGGTCTTTTTATCCTGATTGAACTTGGGGATAAACTCTACATTATTGACCAACACGCGGCGCACGAGCGGATCCTTTACGACCGTTTTCTTTCGCAGCCTGTTCCAAAACAGGAACTTCTGGCCCCTATTCCCTTCAGGACAGACAGCGACGACGAAGACAATTTCCTTGAAGCAAAACGCGGCGAGTTAAAACGACTTGGCATTGATATTGAAAAAGACGGAGACATCTGGCGCATCGAAGCCCTGCCCGCGGACTGGCGCTGCGGCGATGCGGAAACCGTTAAAGAAATCCTTGAACTGCGCTCCGCCGGCGAAAACATTGCCGAACGCTGGGCCGCGACTCTGTGCTGCCGCGCCGCAATTAAAGACGGCGATTATCCCGACGACGAAACCGCTTTCGCCCTAGGAAAGGAAGCGCTTATGCTTCCAAACCCGCGCTGTCCTCATGGCCGACCGGTTTGGACGGAAATCAGCAGGGAAGCGCTTTATAAAGCGGTAAAAAGAAATTAAAACAGACACGTTATGTGCCATTTGCCTGAACGCTTTAATGCGGGATATTTCATAAAATATTGACTATTTTAAAATTATGGGTAAAATTCTGTAATTATGGCAAAAAAATTGGATTTACTGCATGAAAATCCGGTCTATATTGGAGACAGGGTCCCTGTAGAAATGGATTTATCAATTATCAACTACGATATAAGTTCGGCGCAAATAAACCATTTATCCAATATAAAAGAATTAAAACAATATAAAGATAATTCAAAAATGACATGGATAAATATCAGCGGATTAAAAGATATTGATTCAATAAGGCTATTGGGGGAAGAATTCGACATTCACCCGTTAAGCATAGAAGATATTTTACATACGGAACAACCGCCTAAAGTTGAAATATTCGAAAATTACAGGTATTTGTCAATTAAAACAATACAGCGGGAAAAAAGATTTCATCATCATGCAGAAAAAAAACCTGCTTCGTTGTTCAAAAAGAGAAAGGAGCCTGACCAGAATCCCGATGAATTTTTAATAGACCAGATCAGCATCGTTATTATGAAAAATGTTTTAATGACTTTTCAGGAAATGCACGGAGATTCGTTCAGCGATATCAGAAGAAAAATATTGGAAAATATCGGAGAAATCCGTAAAAAAGGAACGGATTATCTTGCATATGTAATTATAGACGCCGTTGTCGACGAATATTTTCTGACATTAAACCATTTGGAAGACGATATTGAAAATTATGAAAATCGTTCGGATAAAACAAACGATGAAAAATTTATTGAAGAAATACAGGATACCAAAAAGTATCTTTCTCAAATAAAAAGGGCTATTTCATCATTAAAAGACGTTATAAATAAAATAACCCGTCAGGATAATTTTTTTGAGGCAGATGAATTAAAGCCTTTTTTACAGGACTTGAATGAAAATATTAACCATGCCCTGTTATCTGTAGAAAATTACCGCGAATGGCTTTCTAACATAATGGATGTTAATTTATCCATTGTGTCTTATCAGACGAACAAGGTAATGAAAGTATTGACCGTTATATCTACTATATTTATTCCCTTAACTTTTATTGCGGGAGTATACGGTATGAATTTTGAGTTTATGCCCGAGTTAAAATACGAATTAGGTTACCCTATTGTTTTAATCGGCATGGGACTTGTCGCGTCTGTAATGTTAATAATTCTGAAAATTCATCATTGGTTTTAAAATAAATTTCCTTCCGCTTACATGATCCGCAGCCTCCACACGCGCCCCGCCGCAAGACCCCAGCGCCTGTTTACATATGCGGAAAAACTTTCAGCTTCTTTGGCAAAAGCATCCGCAAGAACAGGCCATGAGGCGGAAGACGCGTCTTTTGCGGGAAGCGCAGAAGCGCGCCACGTTGATTCAAGGCGCTGAGGCAGCTGCCTGCCGAAATAATCCGCCGACTGTGAAACAGGCTGCTGTAAAATGTGAGCCATAAATTCATTAATAATCAAATATTCATCGTTTGTATCGTACTGTTGATACCCAAAATAAGAAACAATAAATTTCTTTGCCGCTGCGGGCAATTGTTCCCAGCGCTGTCTGCAAAAATTACGGAATTCTTCGTCTATAAAATACAGACCGTGAAAACCTTCGTGAGCCATGAATCTGTAACGCAAGTAATCGGAAGATTCCCTTGATATTGAGATTACAGCTCCCGAACCGGGAACTATGCTCCCCTGCTCCGCACAGATTATTTTTTCATTTAACAAAATCATTTCCAGTTCGCGTTCTTCTTCCGACAACGGGAAAAACTCCTTGAGCGCTTTATCAAAAAAACGCGCAAGGTCTTCCGCGCGGTAATCATGCGCGTTCCAGCCGTGAAGACTCTCAATCTCGGAATCGGGGGCAAGCCGCCCGCGAAAACCTGTTTTTTCCGTAAAGAAGGCAAGTCTTTTAAGCATCCTGTCCTGTACGTCATAATCCGCAAAATCAAAGATTAACAATGAAGGAAAATTATCCCAGCGAAAAATTTCATAACTATTGTGCCGCCAGTTCTCACGAGGCCATTCAACAACAAGGGCGGGATCCGCATTTATCGGCTGGGGAAAAACAGGCAGGGACTGCTGTACATTCAGGTAAAATGACGTTACGTTATCCGCCGAAAGAACCGCGTATCCGTCAGCGGGGGAAAAAACAGGCGGTATGGAAATATCGCCCGTTCCGGTGAATGTTTCAAATCTGCGCCCCGCGAATTCCATGACAGCTTCGGCGGAAGAAAAAGACGCTTTAATTTCGGTAAACGAAGGAGATGAATAAAAAGAAGACGGTATGTCTATCACGTACCCGGAATCATCGGCATATACAAATGGACTTGCAAATAAAAATCCCCCGTCCGCGCTGGTGAATCCGAAAAAACGTTTTATAAAACTGATAGATCGTATTTTAAGAACAGGAGAAGCTTTTTTTTTGATAAATTCATTTGGTTCAGGCATCAGGTAAAACTGTCCGTTAAAATTATCATCAACCGGTATTGAATAAAAGCAAATGCCGTCAAAGTCCAACGGAAGCCGCCATGAAGCCTTTCCCGTATTCAAAACAAGCGAATAATTTTCTATTTCCGTATTAGCCTGCGAAAAATCAATTTCATATTCAATTTGAAGAGACGAATTTGACGGAACAACAAGCGAATCGTCAAAACGGTATTCGGTTTTTTCTGACTTTGATAAATCCACAGAGCCTTCGCGACCCGCGCGGCTTTTTGCAAAAAGAACGGCGTCAGTTCCAAAGACATAAAATTTTATTTTTTTTTCTCCGCCGCAGGATACAAAGACAGACATAACAAAAACAAGTATCACGCGTATAATATTTTTCTTAAAAAGAAATTTCATAACATGATAATTTTTTGCGCAATCAGTTTAGCCAGATAGAATCTGGAATCAAGGTCTGCGTCCGCTTTGTTTTCAAGGAAATTTTGAAATTCAGCCGGAAAAGATTCCGGCAATACCGGCAGTTCGCATACCTGTTTATTGTAAGCGCGGTGAGAAGGCTCAAAACGCCTGTTTATGCAAAACAACGTAAGGCATGCGCTCTTTATAAAGCCTGCCGACGCTATAAGGTAGTGAAACTTGTCCTGCTGAAAACACGCGGCTCCCAAATCAGACAGAAAATGCTCCATCTTTAATTGAACTGCGCTTCGCATCTCCAGCCAGAATAAATCATCGGTGTTTTCAAGGCGTTTTCTTACATCATGAATCCAGCTTGAACGTGAAAAAATAACATCGCAGTTCGCAAGCCGGTAAAAACCGTAAGTGCCGGAATCCTTAATAAGCCAAAGCGATTCGCGGTTGTTACAGGCAATGTTTACAAGCTCGTCAATTTTTTCCGTTTTTTTATATTCAAGCCTTACGGGAATATCGCCTATCAGGAAACGGTCTTTTTCACTCTGGCCTGAACTTTCAAAAGCCGCAACATCGTCTCCGTAAAGACGGCATCGCTCATCAGCGCCGGGAATTGGGGACGAATAAAAAACATCAAGGATAAGCGCAAAATACGGATCCAAAATGTCAGGATGGGCAGCTTCATTCAGAGTAATGCATTCCACTCCTTTCCATAAAGAAAGAATTTCGGTAAAACGTTCTACAAGCACTTTGGTCTTATATTTCATGACAATTCCCTTTATTATTAGTGTAGCACGGGTTTAAGAATATGAAAACAAATAAACCGTACAGACAATTATACCTTGTTCTTGTCCCTCATCGCGATATCAGGCTTATTTATAAAAATTACAGCTTAAATCTTTTTAAACAGGGCTTTTACGGAGCGTTTCATTTCCCATGGATCGCTCCCCTTGCCGCAATTTCCCGACTTTTTAGTACGGACGAATTAAAAAATTGCGCCCGAATTTTTAAAACATCCCAAAAAGAGGATAAAATTTTTGCTTCAGACGCCGCTGCCGTTCCGTTTCCGGTGAATGAACATGGTTTTTCAATTTACGGTCCGAAACTTGACATAAATTTACCTTTTGAAGCGTTGTGTGAAGCAAAAAAAAAAATAATCCGCATTTTTTCGCCGCCTGTAATCGGCGTTTTACTCCGGGACGGAAGCGAAACAGAAGCCTTGCCTCCCCCGCCGCAGGCGTCTTTTCGCGCGTCAGCGTTGGCAAATATGCAATTGTTTCCGTTTTTTAATAACGGCGCTATCGGTTTTAAATGGAAAATCGGCAAACTACATTGGCTTCCAAACGCGCTAAACTGTTCAAATTCCGCCGATTTTCAGTAAAAAATTGAACTTTTTCCAAAACTCGGTTAGTTTAAAGAAATTTTAATCAAAATTTATTTGACATTTTTTGAATAATTGTAATAATTAAGAAAAAGCTTCGGTAAGTGAACACTTAAGGAGGCATGGTTTTGAAAGGGAAAAAACGCCATGATTTTGTTTACAGAATATTATGGATATTTCTTCACCGTTTTATTGCCCGTAAGTTCAATTTTGAATACGACGCAATAAGACCTGAAAAAAAACCTTTTTTGGTAATTTCAAACCACATTACAAATTGGGACCCTATACTTGTAGGACTTAGTTTCGGAAGAAACCTGTACTATGTCGCCACAGATCAAATTTTCAGAATGGGGCTAAAAAGCCGGATTATCAAGTTCCTGTTTTCACCTATACCTCTTTCAAAAACAGTACAGGAAACTCAAACGGTTATTTCCATTTTCAGGCGGTTAAAGGATAACTGCAACATCTGCATTTTTGCGGAAGGCAACACGTCCTTTGACGGTGAAACAGGCGAGATACAGCCTTCTATCGCCAAACTGATAAAGAGAGCCGGAGTAACGCTTGTTACATACCGCTTTACAGGTTCTTATTTTTCATTTCCAAGATGGGCGCGGTTTATCAGCAAGGGAAAAACGGAAGGACGTCTTGTGCGAATTTACAGTCCCGAAAGAATCTCCGCAATGTCAACAGAAGAAATTTATGAAGCGGTAAAAAACGACATCAGCGTAAGCGCTTATGACTGGCAGGAAAAAAACATGACGGCCTTCCGCGGGAAGAAACGGGCGGAATACCTTGAAACTGTTTTATACTGTTGTCCGAAATGCAGGCAATTTGCATCGTTAAAAAGCCATGACGATACGCTGTCATGCAAATGCGGCTTTAAGGCGCGTTATAACGAATACGGCTTTTTTGAACTACCGAAAGAAAATGAAGATCCTCCTTTTAAAACAATAACCGCCTGGACAAAGTGGCAAAAGCGGGAAATTGAAGCGCTCGCGGTTAATTCCGAAAACAATGCGCCGGTCTTTACGGACTGTAATCAGCGGCTTTTTGAAGCAGGCAGGAACCATGATACGCTTGTCGCGGAAGGAATGCTGCGCCTGTACAAAGACAGACTGACATTAACCCGGGATAACGGAAAAGAATTTGTATTTCCGTTAGATGAAATAATTGACATATCATGTTTTGCGATGATGAGGATTTTATTCTCTTTAAAAGAACATAAAATGCTGGAGATTCACAGCAAATATCCAAGAAGCGCATTAAAGTATATAGATTTTATTAATGCGGTTAAAAAACACAAGGAGTAATTTATGGATTTTTCAAACCAGAATACGGCTTTATGGAGCTTTATCCTTCAAATGGGAATGTTAGCCGCAATTTTAATATTCGCAAACATACTCAGGCGCAGGGTTCCTTTTATAAAAAAGGCGCTGATGCCTACCGCAGTCCTTGCGGGTTTTATCGCGCTCTTTTTACGGATGTTAAATATTGTAAAACTGGATTTAAGGCTTATGGAGATGGTAACATACCATACAATTGCAATAGGGTTTATCGCGCTGTCGCTGATTATCCCAAAGAGGGAAACCAATTACTCAAGAACTTTTACCGGTTCAAAAACAGGCGCACTTATTGTCAGCACCTATCTTTTTCAGGGCGTAATCGGACTCTTGATTTCGATAGGCCTTGCTTATACCATATGTCCCGATCTTTTTAAAGCCGCCGGGATTCTTTTACCGATGGGTTACGGGCAGGGTCCCGGACAGGCAAACAATGTCGGCTCGACATATGAAACGCTGGGGTTTAAGGGCGGGCAGTCTTTCGGACTCTCTATCGCGGCAATGGGTTTTGTTGTCGCCTGCACATTCGGCGTAATTTACATGAACATTCTGAAACGTAAAAACCTGCTGACCAGAATCGGCTGCGCCGCCGTCTATGAAACCAGCAGTATAGATGATTTTGAAAATAAGAACGAAATACCGGTCTCCGAGTCTGTTGACAGATTTTCAATTCAGGTTGCCCTTGTGCTGATTGTCTATTTTACTACATGGGGTGTTTCATCGGGAATTACAAAACTGCTGCGTTCGGCAGGTTCAAATTTTACGGAAAGCCTAATTCCCATAATATGGGGTTTTAATTTTATCATTGGTTCCATGCTTGCCGTAATTCTGCGAGGAATAATGAAATTATTCCGTAACAGCGGAATAATAACGCGCCAATACCAGAATAATTACCTGCTTGCGCGCATTTCAGGCTACGCGTTTGACCTAATGATAATTACCGGCATCTGTACAATAAATTTTGAAAAACTCGCGGGACTGTGGCTTCCTTTTGCCCTTATGTGCATTCTAGGCGCAGTAGGCACTTTTTATTACCTTAAATGGATGTGCAAAATATTATATCCCGAATATTATTACGAAGGCTTTCTGTCCATGTTCGGTATGATGACGGGCGTTATCAGTTCCGGTATTTTGCTTCTGCGCGAAACCGATCCGAAATTTGAATCACCCGCGGCAAACAATCTTGTTCTGGGAAGTTCATTCGCAATATGTTTAGGAATACCAATGCTGCTCCTTATCGGTATGGCGCCAAAATCCGATCTTATGGTACTGATTACCCTTGGCTGCTGCGTTGTGTATTTTTTTATACTGCTGGGTTATATATTTCTTGTAAAGCCGAAGAAAATGTAAGTGAGTACGGAAAAAGACAAATAAACAGCAAAAGAAACTTTTTATTTACTTATGATTAATTTTTTAGTAACCGTATAAAGAGGGGGAGATACTTCCCCCTCACAAACAAAAATTATTTTGAGCCGTCTCAAAAGAGCTCTATATAATTCTTATTGTTTTATCAGTAACAATAAAATGTTCTTCTTTATAAATTGCCCAAGCGTTACCACCTGTACGATATTTCTGTATACCTTCTTTTAAAACCGGAATAAGTTCATTTTCATAAGCCTTATATCCATTATCCGACAGAATTTGATTCAATGCATCAAAGGCTATATCCAATGGATTTTTACCATTTTCAAGCGCATATATTGCGGAAATAAAAGGAGTAAATAGTAATTGCCGATAGTCTTCACTTTGCATTAACAACTGGTTTCCCCATAACGAAACAAATCTGTTCTCTTGAGTTATTGTTTTTATTAAAAAGTCGGCAGAACTATTATACTCAAAATCCAGAAAGCCGTTGATAATATCAGGCATTATTCTGTTTGAATTCTCAACCTTTACCCATGTATAAAAGCGCATGGGATATGCAAGAGAAAGATGCGTCTCCTGAGTAAATAATTTATTGGATTCACTCATAGACGGTGCAGAAACACAAGAAATGAATAAACCTGTAATAATCGGCAAAAGAACTAATACTAAATAATTTTTCATAAAACCTCCAAAAAACAATATAATATTAAAATAATAATATTTTATTAAATCGGCAAATTTTTTTTATTTTATTTAGTGTCTGTCCACAAAGTTTGCCAACTTCGTTGACGAGTTACTTTGCCAACTGCGTAATTTTTGCGCTACTTTCTCGACCATGTTCTGCTGTTCGTATTAGTCCGTGTATACGTTCCTGCGCGCCTGCCGTTTTGTAGGTATAAATAAACAAAATTTCTTTCAAATGCGTCACTGTACCAGTCCAGTACTACCTTAGCCCCTATAGTAATGCTGGTCAGTCGATTATTTGCAAACGCGTAATCTTGAATGAAAACAACGCGATTGCCGATAGTAACGCCGGACAGTCTGTTTTCCCGGAATGCTCCCGTCCCGATAGAAGTAACGCTGTCAGGGATTGCAACTACGGTAAGCTGATTATTGGCAAATGCATAATCTCTAATGGTAGTAACGCCGCCGCCTATTGATAAGTTAACTATTTTGTTGTTTTGAAACGCATAATCGCCGATGGAAAAAACGCTGTTGCCAATGGTAACACTGGTCAGCTTGCTTTCCATAAACGCTCCTATTCCGATTACTGTAACGCTGTCGGGGATTGTAACACTAGTCAATTGACTTCCGGAAAAAGCATAGCTTTTAATAATAATAACACTGTCAGGGATATTTACTTCGCCTGTTTTACCCATTGGCCATTGATTTAAAGTGGTAATATCTTTGTTGTACAAAACTCCGTCTACCGAAATATAGTATTGATTTTTAGGAGAAACATTTATCGCCGTCAATTCAGGGTTCTGACTGAAAGCTCTTTCTCCAATAGAAGAAACACTATTCGGTACGGTTATACCTGTCAGTTTGTTATCGGCAAATGCGCCGTCCCCTATTGTAATTACATTGTTTGGAATGGTAACGCCTGTAAGTTGGTTTCCCTGAAACGCCCACTCTCCGATAACAGTAACGCTGTTGGGAATGTTAATACCGGTTAATTGATTTTTTTGAAACGCTCCCTTCCCAATTGTAGTAACGCCTCTGCCGATGATGACATTGATAAGCTGACTGCCTGCAAACGCCATATCTCCAATTGTGGTAACACTGTCAGGGATTGTAACACTAATTAAATCACTGTCTTTGAACGCTTCATTTCCGACAGCGGTAACGGGAAAATGGTATATCCTCGAAGGTATGCGTACTGATTGTTTTTTCCCGGTGTAGCCGGTGATTACCAGCGACTTTCCATCTTCAGCAGGGGTTACCCTGAAATCGCTTTCGTCCCCGTTTTGTTGTTTTTGAGAGCAGGCGCAAAATACGTAAAGTGTTGTGATTATAAAAGTGACTGCTCCTAATGATTTGATTTTGTTTTTCATAGAAATTCTCCTTTTTGTAGTTTCTACTCGTTGCGGAGCGTTTTATGTAGACCGTTAACAACGGCGTTAACTGACATATTTGCCGTTATCAGTCATTCAGCCAAAAACCGTAGCCTGCTGTGTTATCATCCGGTCCGGCAGTGGCGTTTCTCCAGCGGGGGGCAGAGTAAGAAAATAAATACACTGCGTGTCCCTGTTCTTTGGCGGAATTCTGGAGGTTAGGCTTATCATTTCCGTGGATAGTCCCACCTGTTTTGGTAAAGGTTCCGCTGTTTACTTCTAAATATATACCGCCTCCGTTGCTCTTATTGGCAACATTGTCTGAAATTGTTCCGCCTTGCATAGTAAAGATTCCGCTATTTAGAATATACACACCGCCACCATAACTGGCGGTATTACCCGAAATTGTGCCACTCTGTATGGTAAAGGTTCCTTTGTTGTTGACACACACACCGCCACCATAATTGACGGTATTACCCGAAATCACACCGCCGTTCATGTTAAAGATTCCGCCATTAACATACACGCCGCCGCCATAACTGGCGGTATTACCCGAAATCGTGCCACCACTCATAATAAATGTTCCGCCATTATTGACACACACACCTCCGCCATAATTGTATCTGTTGATATTGCCTGTTACCGAAGCTCCGTCTTCCATGCGGAACGTGCCTCCGCTCTCAATTACAACTACTTCACTGTTATTGTCTGAACGCCCTTTTAACGTAATGTTTCTGGCTATGACTGTTTGCCGTGAGCCTATGCGCAACAGACTGCCCTGCGTATTGGAGATAGAAAGCGTGCCGCCGCCTTGTATGGTTACGGTTATGCCCGTAACAGAGCCGAATAGGTTTTCTGCGACTACAGGCACTAAAACATTTCCGGTTACACTGATAACGTAGGTTTCTCCGTTTCCGCCGTTCCTGATTTTGTTTACCGCCGTGTTCCATGTCGCTACATTATTTACATTCAAAACGGCTGCGCCATCGGGAACCGTAGCAGCGGAGGTTGTTACGCCGCTTGTTTTGTTTGACTCTGTTCCGCTGCTGCCGGAAGTTGTCGTCCTATTCGTTCTTCCGCCGCTAAGCAAAGCCGCTACGACAGTATCGTTGGCGATATTGGAACGGTATTGTACTTCCACCGAGGCGTTCTGCACATTAAGAACACGGATTACAATACGGTAAAAACCGCCCATATCGGTAAGTGAGCCTGATATGATTGACTGCGCTCCGAGCATACGACCCAAAGCCTGCATGGAATCGTCGCCTACTTCGCCGGAAAACTGAAACTTAAACTCATCACGGATAAGGTCTATTTCCTTCCTGTCAACAACGATAAGTTTCCTGCTGTCTACGAGGTTTGCCGTTAATTCGTCCAGCACATAAGAAGAAAAATTATCTGAGGGAGAACTGAAATTAAGAGGAGCGATTTTTGATCCTGCCTTAATACGCTCGTCAATTTGGACGGCGGCTTCCTTGATTGCCTGATCCAGCGTCATATTGCCGGAAGCTGCCGCCGGCTGCGCCGACTGTGTGGTTTGCTGTACCGGCTGTATCTGTGGCGTATTTTGCGGCACAGTCGGCGACGCAGTCGGCGAAGAAGGCTGCTCGGCTTCGCCGTTAGCCGCAACTATGGCGCAGGCGGGTCCAAAAGCGATAAATGCCGCGTAAAAAAACGCGGTAATTTTTGATAATTGTTTTATTTTCATAAATACTCCTTTATTGCGCTGCCTCGACAGCAGAGGTGTAATGCGTTATATTAAGAGAAGAAGGAGACCGAAAATGCCTCTTGCCGAATTGCTTATAGAAGAAATCAAAACCCTGCCCGCAAGCCGTGTGGCGGAAGTACTGGACTTCGTTGAGTTTATCAAACAGAAAGAAAAAAGGACTTCCGAAGGCAGTGATGATTCCTGGTATGAAAGAGGGGAAGAATGTCCCATATGCGCCAAACATCGTGATCCCAAGACCGGAGAATTGCAATTTAACGCTGAAACTATCGCCGCAATTGAGGAAGGAGAAGCTATGATGCGGGGGGAAATACCTGCTAAATGGTACAAATCCCTTGATGAAATGCTGGCGG